>ODAI014651862.1_pt1 | contig 37466 bp, 16 predicted proteins | sample 1539321 | NCBI WGS metagenome assembly ODAI01 (sample SAMN02144231, study PRJEB22623) | gut metagenome | biome: sheep rumen | host: Ovis aries | place: New Zealand
ACAGTCGACGACCGGATCGTCCAGTTGGGCAGTGGCGAAATGTGAGGGATCATTGGCCTCTCCTGGCGTGGCCACGGAATTGTAGCCCCAAGAGCCGTCGGCCTTACGGGCGTAGCTCACCCGTTCTATACCCTCTGGGTAAGTCTGGCTGGTGATCAGCCTGCCCCCATTGTCGCTGATATAGAGCGTGCCCCCATCGACATCGAGTTTGATGGGTGCGTTGGTGGGCGCCAGGTCGTTGCTGTCAAACCACAGCACCTGATAGCCGTGGGCGGGTATAACCCCGATGCCATACGGCATGCGCCAGAGCTGGAGGTTGCCCGGGTCATCGCTGAGGTACAGCCCGGAGAGCCTGACGGTTTGGTCAGTAGGGTTATAGAGTTCCACCCATCCATCGAAATTGTTGGCAGGACTGACGAACTCATCGACATTGGAGACCATGATCTCATTGACTACAATGGAGCCATCGGTGATGCCCCCGTTGCTGACCGACACCTCTACCGAAGCGCTGAGGTTGGAGCCATCGGTCGTCGTGGCCGTGATCCGCGCCACGCCGTTGCCCACGCCTTGCACCAGACCATACTGGTCGACAATGGCCACCCGTTCATCACTGGAGGTCCAGGTGACCGTCTTGACCAAAGTATTCTCTGGCTTGATAGTATAAGAGCACTGTGCGGTCTCGCTGATGATAATGTTCGGTTTGTCGATACTGACCTCCAGTTGCTGTGCCAGGACGATATCGCCGCTGAACTCCAGTTTGAAGTTGTCGAAGATGCACCAGTTGGAATTAGTGTATGCCTCATTCGACACGCCAATGTAGGTTTCGCCATTCTCCTCTTGGTTCTTGAATACGAGTTGGTTGAGGTAAGCCCCTCGCGAGAACGCCTCGCTGGCCGCCTCCATGCCATCAGGGTAGAAGTCCACCCAGTTGTAGGACCAGCAACCATTGAAATAGTCGTTCATGGAGAAGTCGTAGACGCTGTGGAGCGGCATGGTCCTTCCCCCCGCCTCCAGGACAGCCGTGAGATTCTCTGTTCCATTCTCATGGCTCTGATAAGCAAAGTCGTTATCGCCCACCCTGTAGAAGCCCTGCATCGACAGGCGGAACAATCCCTTGGGCAAGCCCGAGAGGAGCTGGTAGAAGGAGAATGTGCCATTCCAGAACTCCATGCAGCCGAAATTGGACTGCTGCGAGGAAGCGTTGCTCGACCAGTTCCAATGCTCCGTCGAGTTGTTGTCGAACCCGGGATTCTGGAGAAAGACATCCGTGACATCCACCCATCTTACCTCACTGGCCGACCTCACGGAGACCGTCACCGCCGACGAGAGGTTGCTGCCATCGGTTGTAGTGGCCGTGATACGTACGGACCCCGGAGACACGCCCCTTACAGTACCGGTTTGGTCGACGGTGGCTACAGACGGATTGCTGGACGACCAGGAGACCTGTTTCGACATCGCATCGTCGGGTGTGATGCTGGCTGTGCAAAAGACGGCCTCGCCTTCGAGGATAGACGTCTTCTCGGCAGTCACCGAGATGCCGGTGGCCATGACCACATCCCCATCAAACTCCAGTTTGAAGTTATCGAAGATGCACCAGTTAGAATAATTCACCGTCTCGTTGATGATACCAAGGAGAAAGTCCTCCCCCTCCGACTCGAAATACAACACGTTCTGGTAGGCGCCCTGCTCAAAGGCCAGTGCGGCCGATGACATCTGGTTGGGGTAATAATGGATGTTGTCGTTGGTCCAGCATCCGTTGGTGCGCCTGTTGAACGAGAAGGAGAAGGCGCTGGCCATGGGAGTCATGTCTCTCCTGTCTTCATCGACATGCAAGGCATAGAGATGCGCCGTGATCAGCTCGCTGCCATTGACGTAATCGGCATAGCTGGGTTCATAATCCCCACACCGGTAATAGCCCTGCACCGAAAGTCTGTACCGTCCTTTGGGCAGGGAGACCCGGTCCTGGGTGTAGAAGTTGAACATACCGTTCCAGAACTCCATGCAACCGAAATCCGACCGCTGGGAGGAGGCATTGCTGTTCCACAGCCAGTGGTTGGTGGAGTTGTTGTCGAAAGAAGGGTTGGGGAGGTAGTAAGAAGTCACATCCCTCCATTCTGCCCTTCCACTGATGGAAGCCAACAACAGGAGTGTCAGCCAGCCGTTTTTCTTATTCAGCCATTTCATTGCTTATCGTGTGTATTGTGATCTGATTTTTTTCGTCGCACGGTGGTCTTTCACCTCGATATACAAGCCCTGGGGCTTCGAAGTACGCCGGCCATCGATAGTGAAGGTCTGAGTGGGTGCGTTGGAATCAACCCTGATATCACTCACTCCCTCTTTGGTATGGAAGAGTTCCATTGTCATTCCTTCCCAGGCATCGAGTTGGGTCATGCCGTCGAGTTTGTAGATGATGGCGGAATAGTTCTCCATGGACGGACGGTCATCGCCGACGATGTACCAAGAGTCGCCCAAGAGCACATAACTGCCCTTGGGAGCCTTGGATGTCGTCCGGAAGAATCCCCTCAGGTTGTTTTCCTCCTCATAGGAGACGGGAGAGTCGGCGGCGTCGCCATATTCATAGAACGTCAGTTCGTCGGCCTCAGTATAAAGAATACAGGGCTGTCCGGCATTGGCATGGTCAATTTCCTCGATACCTATCTGCGACATATTGGGCAGGATACCAGCGATGCGGTAGATTTTGGCGTGCTCAGGTGTCTGGAAAGCGTAAGGCAGACAGACCGTCATCCAGCGTTTACCACCAGTGTATTTTTTGTACAAAGGATGATAGAGGAGGTTGAAATCAGTAGCGCACCACCATCCCTCACGCTTGTCGCCCGTGCTGCTGGCATTTCCGAAGGAGTGCCATGCATTATCGGTAGCACCCTCTTTCGAACCCACGAAGCCGATGTTGACAGACCCGCCTTCCTCGACGTATACCACGGGGGATGTCAGGGTCTGCCAGATATTGCCGATGGTAGGCAGATCGAAGAAATCAGCTTTGAGTGGCGGAGTGACCACCCGTTCGCCGTCGTGAACAAGGAATCCATGCTGGTCGCTGAGGCAATAATGCTCCGTGGTGGCCTTGCACTCCAAGGCATAGAGTCCCTCAGGCAAGTCGCTGATGGTCTGGTTGACTTCCATGGTCTGAGCAGTGCCTTGCGAAGCATTGATACCGCTCCACCAGGCATTCCAGCAAGTCTTGCCCTTGACGGTGTTGACACGCTGGTCGCCGCCCTTGTAGGTGCCCGCCTTCACCGTCCATCCATTGGCCGTAGCGAAACTTGGCTGGACGGGTTGCACCTGTGCAGCAGAAAGCGGAAGGAAGTTGTCGTAGGCCGCCTGGAGCTGACTTCGGGCATCGATGATCTCCTGTGCCCCACGACTGGCTTGTGCCTTCTCCATGGCAGCGACCAGTTCGTCTTTTCCTGGGAATCCCATCATCGCCACCTTGTCGGCCAAGGCCAAGAGGGAGTCGATGGCCGCTTTGTCAGCCAAGGCCCTGACAACATTGTCCAACGCTTGGTCGGCCTGTGCCAATGCCTGGTCGTCGTTGCCCGAAATGCCGTCGAGGATAGCGTACAGTTCGGAATTGAGGTCAGGCTCCGACACATTGTACTGCCTCACGACATCTGCGTAGCGGAGAGCCTGTGCGATGCCATCGGCGACAGCCCCCGCACGGTCGGTGAAGAGCGGCCGCAGTTCCACCTTATCAATCTGTCCGGTGGCATTGAGCCATCTGAAAGCCAACAGAGCCTGTTGGTAGTCGCCCGAATCAAACACGAAGGACTCCTTACGCCACTCGTTACCCGAATTGACGCTCGCCACATTGACCGTCTCTGCGGTGCCATCGGCCGAAAGACTCAGCTTGAGGTAATTGCCAGCGTTGCGCGTAGCCACACTGAACTGGTAAGTCGTATGTGGGGTGAGCGGGATGACTTTCTTGATTGAAGCCTGATGGTCGATGCCTCCCGAGCCATAAGCTTGAAGATAGGCACCGCCGTCGTGTCCGCCCTGCGGGACAACTTCGAAATAAGGCTGCCCCAGGGCCTTGCCATTGCCCGTCGACCAATCCGTCATGCCCATCTCGAAGTCACCATTGGGTATGAGGTTTCCACCGGCGAAGAACGTCTGTCCTTCGTATCTCACGACATCGCCCACGCTGGTGTCATCATTGGTGTAGCGGTCGATGCCCTCGAGGTCAGTGATATGGATGCGGTAGATAGCCCCTTCGGGCGCATTCTCATCGACATAGGTGTATTTGGCCGCCGTCTCGCGCTGCTCAACGACGGAGATGGTCTCCCATTGTCCTCCCCTTGTCTTGCGCTGCACCTCCATCACCTGGTTGTACTCGCCATTGCGGTCATACCACGAGATGGTGGCCTGTCCGTTGTTGACGGCGACCTGGAAATCGGAGATATTGTATTGCCTCGGCGTAGTAGGCACAAACTCATAGTGACCATTATAGCCCACCCCCGTATTCATGCCTGCATAGTATTCGCCGGCAGGTGTCAGCGTGCCGTTGCTCAGATAGAGTTTGGAGCAGTTGGCCTCGCTGTTCCAATAGTAATATCGCTCGATATAGTCCCATGAGTTGAGTTTGGTACAGATGCTCTGCACTGCTGTCTTGTTCTGGTTGAGCTGGCTTTGCGTCGGATTATCACGGTTGCTACCTGTGGCAATGCCGAAGATGCCATTGTTGTTCCACGAGGCACCCCACACCCATTCCGAGATCCAGATAGGCCGGTGATAGCGGTCGACCCAGTTGTTCTTGATGCTGTTGAAGCTGCTCTCCACCCAGTAGCAGTGCAGGTCGATAATGTCGCACCTCCATCCACGAGCATCGATGGAGTCCATGAATGCGCGGAGGTGATTGATGCTTCCGTCATGAGAGGATGGTGAGCATAGTCTCATGCCCGTGGCCATGAGGTTCTCCCAATTGTCGAGAATTTGGTCTACGGTCTGCGGATGGTCATCAGCGGAGTTTCCGGGCTCGTTGTTGGTCTTCATGTGGGGAGAATACGTGACGCTGCCACATGCGCTCGAAGTGGGCCAATCCTCGTAGATGTGATGAGGCACGCACTCTGTGTTGTTGCCCCTATCCTCTCCCAGTCCGAAAGAATAGCAACTGGTGACATTCAGTTTGTTGCAAGGATCGGAGCGAGTATCGTTGGCGAGTCCCGCTTTGCTGGTATCGTTCCATTTGAACACGCGGTAAGAGGAGATGCGCCCCGAAAGGATATTGGGCAGTTCGGCCACTTCGAGGTCACTGGTGTCGGCGATGAAGCACCGGCTGTATCCCTTTCCCCTGGGCAAGGTGGAGAAGGTGACCATATAGCCACGTTTCAGTTTGAAACTCTGTATACGGTTATTCAGTTTGGCCGCAGTGAGGGTGTTCATGTATCCGCCAGAGTTCTCCAATCCGAAATCATTGACCGCCTCACCCCCGAAATTCTTCTCTGAGAAAACAGTGAGTGGTTTGAGATCCTTCGCATAAGGCATGATGATACATCCCCTGTTGTGTATCTTCACTTGGCAGTTGACATTGTTGGATGCCCTTTCCCCATTGATCCTCACATGAGAGAGCTGCTGTATGCCTTGTGAGGGTTTCAGGGCATCAAGGATGAGGACAGCATGTTCGGTGTTGACAATGTCGACGACGCCTTCATCGGTGAAAGGAGTCTCGGAAGTGATGACATAGTCCACGTCGTCGGTCAGGCTGACCGGTACACTGACTTGTGTTACCGTGGTGATTGTGTTGGCCACAGTGGAGAGCGAAGCACACACCAACAGACAAGTTAAGAGAAAATGAATGACAGGTCGCATATCAAAAAAGGTTAGTTATTTAAGTTAGATTGATGGTGTAATTTTACACCTTTTTATATATAGTGCGGCAAATTTAGTGAAAAAAAACGATATAGGGCACACATGCAGCACACAACTTTAGCAAAAAAAGATATTCTCCGTAAAAAAAATGTAAGATAGGATAATATTTCATCATTTTTTGCTATTTTTGCAAAATCCATTCAACCCGACAAAAATCATACTATGCATTACCGTCTACTCACGACCCTAAGCCTGTCGGCTGCATTCACCCTTTGCGGTTGGTCTCAGGAAAGCGACCGCATCCCCTCATCAAGCGACAACCTCACCCCCACAGCTCCGAGCCAGGTGAGCGTGGCATTCTCCATCCAGGGAGAGGGTCAGCGTTTCCATCCCATCTGGGGGCTGGACCAAGCGTGGATCAACGAGCAGAACCTGCGCAAGGGCATCAACCATATGGGCAAGGAGAACATCGGCATCGGCAGGACCTGCTTCAGGATGACCAAGCCCTTGGTCGACGACCAGTCGCTCGCCAACGACCCAATCAGTTACCTACGCCGTCGCAACAACATATTCAACATTGTGAGTGACACGCTGCCGCTGGTGCTGACCGCCGACCAAGAGGCGGGAGTGGATGCCTACTACCGCAACGGCAGCACGGCCAATGTGGACCGCTGGTCGGCCATGATCAATGCCCATGTGGAGTGGTTGCAAGCCAACAGCAACCACCGTGTGGCCGGCGTGTCGCCCTTCAATGAGCCCGACTATTGGACGGAGGAGGGTGCCACGGTAAACAACAGCCGCGACATCGCCAGGAAACTAAAAGAAGACTACCCCCGCTTCACAGAAATCGCCCTTGTGGGTGCCAACACCCTCAACGACGACAAAGCCCTCTCATGGTTCACACCAGGGCAAGAATACTATGACTGGGGCAACACCCATCAACTGGCCGGTTCGATGCAGAACTACAAGGCCTTCCACCAGCACCTTTCCTCACACGGGAAAGTGGGCTACAACGATGAAATGCACAATGTGGCAGAAGCAATGATCGGCCTTGAGTGCGGCATGACCGTCGGCATCTGGTGGGGATATGACAGCCGTGCCAGGGGAGAATTCTGCGACATCAGCCGCCATGGAACACGCCTGGGCTACGGCGATCATGCCGCCAACTGGACCGCAGCCTCCGTCTACCGCCATGACGACGGTCGGGTGAAGGCCTTCCTCGGTTCGAGTGAGCGCCAAGCCGTGACCACCACCTACCAGTTTCTCTCGACCGACCATGAGGTGTATTATGACGGGGTCGGTCCCACGCGCGAATACCAAATGAGGATCCACGGCGGCACAGGTTACCAGAAAGGTCAGAAGAACGCCGAGCGCGTGATCGACATCACCTGGGGTGACGACGTGCAGCCAAGTGTCATCAACGGAAAATACAAGATCATGAACAAGGCCACCTCCTACGTACTGGCCGAATACGGCAGTTCTGGAGGCAACACCAACATCAGCCAAATGAAGGACAACGGCACAGCCGTACAGCAGTGGGAAGTCTACCCTGTGGGCAACACCGTCGACGGCGACTACAGTTTCATCGACATCAAGTCGGTCAACGACGGCAAGCATCTCGACGTGCTCAACTTCTCGACTGAGAGCGGCGGCAATGTAATCGCCTACGGCAGTGGCACGCCATCGTCGAACCAGCAGTGGTATCTCGTCTACGCCGGCGACGGCTACTACTACATCCGCAACCGCGAGAGCGCCCTCTACCTCACCCTGGTGACCGGCAACGCCATCCAAGGCATCAATATCAACCAGCAGACCCTGCTGCCAGATCCCACCCGGCAACTGTGGAAATTCCTGCCGCTGGATGCCGAATGCGAGACGGTGGCCCCCGCCATCCCAGGAGGACTCACGGCAACGCCACAAACCGCCAGTGTGCTGTTGGAATGGACCGCCAATACTGAAAGTGACCTCGATGGATACATGCTCCTGAGAGCCGACAAGGAATCCAACCAATGGAACACTATCGCCCGGAAAGTGAAAGGCACACGATATATCGACAACACGTGCCGCCAGGGTGAAGCATATCTCTACCGAGTGAAAGCCATTGACCGCAGTGAGAACCTCTCGGCGGCAAGCGAGGCGGTGGAAGCAGCCCCCCTTGCCACGCCTGCGATGATCGCCCGCTGGGACATGGAAAGCAACCTTCTCGACAGAACCACAAACCAGCTGGACGCCGCCGACTATGCCACGACACAATACACGACAACCCACGCAGAGGGCAGCCATGCCCTCAGTCTGAACGGCACCAGCCAATGGATACAATTGCCCTATGAGGTGGCATCGACCAAGGAACTGACCTTCGCAGCCTGGATATACCTGAGGAACACCAGTGTGCCACACCAAAGGCTCTTCGACTTCGGTAACGGACCAGGCAAGCAACTCTATCTCACCCCCTCTGACGGCACCGGCCTGAGCTATGTGATCAGCGACGGTCAACAGGAACAAACACTGGACAGCGACAAGAAGCTCACCGGACTGAGGTGGCAACACGTAGCCCTGACGACTGCCGAAGGCAAGACCACGCTCTATCTCGACGGTGAGGAAGTGGCCAGTTCGACAGCCATCACCCTCACGCCGGCCGACATTCATCCAGCACTCAACTACATCGGACGTGGGCAGGCTTCGACAGCCCCCATGCTGAAAGGCTACGTGGATGACGTGAGGATCTATAACCACGCCCTCAACGCCGAAGAGGTGAGACAAGTGATGGATGACGCCACCAACGGCATCCGCCAAGTGACGGCCGAAGAGGCTTCCACCGACAACGGCTACTACACCATCAGTGGCATGAGAACCCAGCATCCCCATCACCGCGGACTGTATATCCAGCGGGAAGGCAAAAACAGCCGGAAAATCATGGTCAAATGAGGAGGAAGAGCCCAACGACAACAAAAAGTGTAAAAAATACACGTTTATACCATTTTTTTTAGAAAAAAAAGTGGTCGTATCAGATTTTTTATTATCTTTGCCAAAAATTGTACATAATCTACAACCAACCTACCTGAAGCTAAGTGACAAATCATTCACTAAAGCCGTAAATTCGTATCAGAAGACCTAATTTTTCAATGCACCTGCTAATGCACTTGCGGGATTTTATTAACTTTTTAAATTTAACCTTTATGAAAATTGCAAAACTACTTGTTTTAAGCGCATTGCTCCTTTTGGGCAGTAATGTGGCTAAAGCCGTAGACGACAACGTTTGGCAAAAACCGTCGGTTACGGAGTTCGCAAGTTTGGTGGATGGAGAAGTATACTACTTCTACCTCACCGGTTGCCAGCTTTTCTTCACACAAGGTAATGCCTATGGCACACAGGCCAGCGCAGGCACCACCGGACTGAAAGTTAGAGCCGAGCAGCAAAGCGAGGGTATCTGGACGCTCACGGATTACGTGCAGACCCAGAGTGCCTGGAAGATGTGGTGGTTCGTGCAGGATGCCAACATCATGTACGTGGACTACAACAACCAGCCCGACTACCTGTGGGAGATCACAGACATGGGTGGCCAAGTGTACCGCCTCTCTCCATCCGCCCAGAACCCTAACTGGAATGACAACACCAAGTTTGTGGGACTGGACCGCACCACGAATGCAGAGAACACCGTGCTGAACTCCGACCTGACCGCTGACGGTGGAGCCTTCATCGACTGGAAGCTCGTGCCCGAGGCCGCTTATGAGCAGTATGAGGCAGCAGAGCTGCTCTATGACGCAGCCATGGAGCTGAAAGACCTGCTCAACAAGGCAGAGTCGATTGGTGCTGACGTAGCAGCCCAGATTGCTGTTTACAACAACACCAACAGCACACTGGATGAGCTCAAGAAAGCCATTGAGGAGACCAAGGCCGCCATCACCGCCCGCGAGGAAGAGTTGGCCCGTGAGAACTACGAGAACGCCACTGTCAACAATCCTGTCGACGTGACCTCGCTGTTCATCACCAACCCCACCTTTGTAGGCAACAAGTACGACGGTTGGGCAGGTTCTGGCTTCGGCGGCTACAACCCGAAGGAGAATGCAGAGCGCTACAACATGACCTTCGACACCTACCAGCAGCTCTCCGGCTTGAAGGAAGGTGTCTACAAACTGAGTGTCAACGCTTTCTACCGCGCCGGCAACGCTCAGCCCGCTTATGACAACTACAAAGCACAGAACGATGCGTCGAAATACTCGAAACTCTATGCCGCCACCGCCACCGACAGTCTGGTGAGCAGCATTGCCTCTCCCTTCACCGCCAAGTTGACCGAGAACATGACCACTGGCAGCTGGAGCACCGCAACTGACGCCGAGACCGGCGAGGCATGGGTGATCCCCAACGACATGGTTGCTTCTGACGAGTTCTTCAAGGCCGGCTATTGCAACGACAACCACGTGTTCATCAACGTGGGTGAAGACGGTGAGCTGAAGATCGGTGTCCGCAAGGACGTGACCATCTCAGGCGACTGGAGCATCTTCGACGACTTCGCCCTGACCTACTACGGCAACGGAGATGACGCCTACCAGTTGATTCTGGAATCTGCCAAGGAGAACATAAAGGAATTCGACCTCACCAATGTGATCTACACCCAGGCTTACGCCGACGCTTACAACGCAGCTGTGGCAGCTCTGAACAGCGCCACCACGAAAGACGCCATCATGTCAGCCATCAAGGGCATCCAGCAAGCTACTGAAGACCTTGACAAGAACATCGAGCTTTGGAAGCAACTTGTGGCTATTCGAGATGAGGCATTCAACGCAGCCAATAATGATAAATATGAGGAAGAATACAGAGAGGTACTTGGCGAGTGGATTGATTTCGACTATGACGATGCTATCAAGAAGCGCGACCTGACCAATGAGGAGTTAGAGGAAATGTTAGCCAACGTGAAGGCCATGATCAAAGAGGTATATCTGCATCCGAAAGAGGACGCTGACATGACCTTGCTCATGGTGAACCCCGACTTCGAGCAGGGAGCTACAGGCTGGACCAGAGAGGCTGCCAGCGGTGGAAACGTAGGAACAGGTGGAACAAGCACCAACACATGCTACGAGGCCTGGAACAACGCCAAGTTTGATATCTACCAGATTGTGGAAAATGCCCCCAAGGGTGTGTATGAGATTTCGGTCCAGGGCTTCTACCGTTATGGCCGCACCGCATATCAGGCTTATCTCAACCACGAGGAGTATACCACGAAGGAAACTTGCCCCGTGTTCGTCTATATGAACTCGAACATCACTCCGTTCACCAACGTGTATGGAGACCCGATGCAAATCACCGACGAAGCATTCTACAGTAGCAACAGCACTGACTACACTTCTGAGACCCTTGAGGACGGCACCGTGCTCTTCTTCCCCAACGGTATGGCCAGCTCTGCCATTGCCTTCGAAAACGGCATGTACACCCAGTCGGCCTTCGGCCTTGTGGCTCAGGACGGCGATCCTATCCGCATTGGTGTGAAGGGCTCCTCCAACCAACTTGGCGACAGCTGGAGTATCTGGGACAACTTCAAGATCACCTACCGCGCATTCAGAGCCGACGTGGTGAAACCCGTACTTGAGCAGGCTATTATTGATGCAGAGGCCAACCTCAACAGCGCTATCGGCAAAGACGTGGCAGAGGCACTGCAAGCCGCCATCGACGAGGCCAAGGCTGTAGTCAACGGTGATGACGGTGACGCCATGTTTGATGCTCTGTCCAAGCTGTTCGACCTCCAGGAGGCCGTAAGTGAGTCAAAGGCCCTGTTCTCACGTCTTGAGGCAGCCAATGAGCAACTCGCCCAGGCCATCAACAACTCCGTGGCCAGTGTGGCCACCATCAACGAGGCCAAAGCCCTCAACCAGGCCATCACCGACGGTCTTGACAACCACAGCTACAAAGACAGCGAGGTGGAAGACCTGATGAATCAGATCAAGAAGATGATCAACCGTCTTGGCATCCCGCAGAACATGGAGAGTGCCAGCGACGCCAGCCCCGTGGAGTGCACGACAGTGATTGTGAACCCGGCATACGTTGAAGGCAACGACAACGGTTGGACCGGTGGCGCATCTGTGAACGCAGAGGCCAACGATGCCGAGAAGTTCAACACCACATTCGACTACTTCCAGCTCCTCCAGGGTCTTCCCGCAGGTACTTACAAAGTGTCCGTACAGGGCTTCTTCCGCTATGGTGGCTATGTCAACGACTACACCACTTACACCGCAGATCCTTCTGCCAACAACAACGCATTCCTCTATGCAGCTGTCGACAACGACACCGTGAGCGCTCCGATGCACCGCCTGGCATCACAGGCAGTTGTGATGGAGTCACTGCCCGACGGATGGGTCTATGCATCCGAGGAGAATCAGTTGGCAGTGCCCAACTCGATGGCCACCGCAGCCGACGCCTTCCAGTCGCCGGGTAGCGACGGTGCCCCGATGTTCGCCAACAACAACGTGATTGTGAAGGTCGGCGAGGACGGCAACCTGACCATCGGTCTGAAGAAGAACATCAACTCGACCGACGACTGGTGCATCTGGACCAACTGGCAACTCTCCTACTACGGCAAGAACAGCTCGCTCCAGCCGAGTGACAACCCATTGAGCATCGACGAGATCAATGGCAACGGCGTGATGAGCGCAGAGTTCTACACCGTCGACGGAGCCCGTGTGAACGGTCTGCAGAGAGGTATCACCATCGTGCGTGAGACCCTGACCGACGGCACCACCCGCGTGAGGAAAGTCAGCATCAAGTGATGACACCCTCTCCCGACGTGTAATCCTTTAAGGAACCGTCGCATCCAACAGCAACCGGCAACGAAGTCAATTTCGCTTGCCGGTTGCTTTTTTATAGGGTAAAAGTGTAAAAAATACACGTCTAAATATTTTTTTCCATAAAAAATGTTAGTTTAATCTAAATTTTTATTAACTTTGCCAAAATAATGAAAATAATCAGACACTAACATTCTTTTTGATGTGGGGGATTGCCTAACCTTATCCCCTGAGTAACACCGAAATAACAATATATCAGCCTATTATAAAGCTGACCCTTGTGATATTATTATCAAACCTATAACTAACAAATAACTATGAAACGTAAAAAGCAAGAACACAAGTCGTTCAAGCGGTTGGCGAAAGCCATGCTGACGTGCTGTGGGCTGTTGCTTGGGATGTGGTCGACACAATCGTGCGAAAACGATTTTGTGCTGACCGGCCAGCCTTCGTGGCTGGGAAACTCCATCTATGAGCAGCTGCAGGACGACGGGCACTTCACCACCCTGCTCAGATTGATCGACGACTTGGATCAGAAAGAGGTGTTGAGCCACACCGGTTCAAAGACCTTGTTCGCCGCCAACGACGAAGCTTTTGACCAGTGGTTCTCACAAAACAACTGGGGTGTGAGAAGTTATGCGCAGTTGACGACAGCACAGAAGAAGATGCTGCTCAACAACTCCATGATCAACAATGCCTACCTCATCGAGCTGCTCTCCAACGTGAGCGGCAATCCCCCGATGGAAGGCATGTGCATGCGCCGTGAGACAGCTTCATCCATCTACGACTCCGTCTACATCATGAAGCCGACGGAGATGCCCAACACCCCCGCATGGGCCAAGTTCAAGGAGAGCGGGCGCTCCATCCCCATTTTCAAGGATGCCACTTCCGCGCCGATGATTCATTTCTTGCCAGCTTTCATGAGTTATTACAACATGACCAATGAAGACCTGAGCATCCTGACCAACCACCAGGCCACATCCACTTCCGAGTCGTGGGTGAATGGCAAGCGCGTGGGCGAGAAGGACATCACCTGCAAGAACGGATACATCCAGAAAGTGGACGGTGTGATCGAATCTTCGCCCAACATGGCAGATATCCTGCGCCAGCACTCCAACATGTCGATGTGGTCATCGCTGGTAGACCGTTTCTCGGCACCTTATTATAATGATGCGGGCACCAAGGAGTACAACCGCCTCTACAACAACCAGGACTCTGTCTACACCCTCCGCTATTACAGCAAGCGCTCTGCAGGTGGCAATCCCAACGCCGTGGATCCCAACAACGAGGCAGTGACAGCACAGTTGTCCTTCGATCCGGGTTGGAACCAGTATATGTATGCCAACACGATGAACTATGACCTGCACTACGACGCAGGAGCCATGATCGTGCCGACCAACGAAGCCCTGACCTACTGGTGGAACAACGAAGGTCGTGACCTCCAGACCGAGTATGGTTCATGGGACAGCATCCCCGACGCCACACTGGCCAAGCTGATCAACGTGAACATGCTTCCGACATTCACCAATGCACTCCCATCGAAATTCGACAACGTGCTCAACGACGCCAAGGAGCCCCTCGGCATCAAGATAGAGAACGTGGACTCCTGCTTCATGGGTTGCAATGGCGTGGTATATCTGGTCAACAAGGTATTCTCACCGGCAGAGTACGCCTCTGTGGCCTACCCTGCCCTGGCTCATGCCTCCACCATGAACGTGATTTACTGGGCCATCGACCAACTCAACTTCCTCCCCTACCTGCTCTCCATGGACTCCCGCTATAGTCTGCTCCTCCCGACCAACGATGCCATGCTCTGGTATCTTGACCCCGCATTCTATGGCAAGGTGGAGAACAGCACCGGTATGGAATCGCCCTCACTCCTGCAGTTCTACTATGACCCCACCAAGAGCCAAGGAGAGCGTGTGCAGGCCCGCCGTTACAGTTGTACTGTCGACGAGAACGGTGTGATCACCGTCGGTGCCCGTACCCAGGCCATCGTATCCAACGATGTCATCAGAGACCGTCTGTCCAGACTGATGGATCAGTTGATCATCGTCGGCGACGTGGAAGACGGTCATGAGTATTACAAGTCGAAGGGCGGCACGCTGCTCCGCGTGTCGAAGACCTCCGACGGCCGCATCGCCTTCTCGGGCGGCTGGGACATCGAGCACAACAACGTGCAGTTGCCCGTCAACAGCGGCGAGATCTACACCAAGACCAATGGTAAGTCATACCAAGTCAATGACCGCATGCCTTTGAGCGCACAGAACTCCTTCTATATGACCATGAAGAACCATGAGGAGTTCTCCTCATTCCTTGACCTCGTCGACCACGACGGCAGTGAGCTGATGGTCACCAAACTTCAGTCCTACAATGCCGGCTTGACCGACCAGGGAAGCAAGAACTTCAAGCTCTTCGACAATTACAACTACACCGTCTACATCCCGACCAACAGAGCCATCCAGCAGTTGATCGACGAGGGCCTTCTCCCCACCTGGGACGACTATGAGGCACAGACCGAGCAGGTGTGGGGATCTGAGGAGCTGGCCGACAGCGCACAGAGAGTCATCAAGAACATCATTGTCGACTTCGTTCGCTATCACGTGCAAGACCACTCCGTAGCCATCAACATGGCACCGGAGAACGGCAGTGAAGCCAATGTCTATGAGAGCATGCTCCGAAACCCCGAGACCGGTCGTTTCTATCCTCTTTCATCAAACGCATCCGCCAACAGTCTGACTGTCACTGATGAGATGGGCAATACCCGTCATGTAGTGAAGACCGAGGGTCTGTACAACCAGATCTGCCGAGACTATTGGTTCAGAGGTTCTGTTGGCAGCAATACCGCCATCATCTTCATGGCCTCGGATGCTGTTGTTCATCAAATCGACGGGTGTCTGATGGCCAAGAAAATGACCCCCTGGAGACAACAACTTAAAAAGATAAGGAGGAAATAATATATGAGACAACTGAAATCAATCCTTTTGGTCTTCCTGATGCAAGCGGTAGCCCTGACCGTCAGTGCACAGATCAGTTCGGTGCACGGTACGATCAGCGACGACGTTGAGCCGCTGATCGGTGCCACCGTGTGCGAGATCGATGCCAACGGCCGTATCATAGAGAGCGCCGTCACCGACCTTAACGGTAACTTCACCATGAAGATCCAGAATCCCAAAGACAAGATCCGTTTCTCCTATGTGGGATTGAAGACCGTGACCCTGCCTATTGACAGGACCACCTACGACATCAAGATGGAGTCGGCCACCTCACTTCAGGAAGTGACCGTCGTGTCGAAGCGCCGTGCCCGCGGCAACTCCCTCCCCATCCCCGAGCGTGAGTTGTCGACAGCCACCCAGAGCCTGTCGATGAAAGACTTCGAAGGTTTGGGCATCACCTCAGTCGACGAGATTCTCCAGGGTTCGGTTGCCGGTCTTGATGTGATCAGCAACTCCGGTGACCTGGGCTCTGGTTCCACCATGCGCCTGCGCGGTGCCACCTCTCTCTCCACCCTGACCAACTCCAACCCCCTGATTGTGGTCGACAGCAACATCCGCGAGGTGAACCTCGACAACTTCGACCTGGCGTCGGCCAACAACGAGAAATTCGCCGAGCTCCTCAACATCAACCCGGAGGACATCGCCAGCATCAACGTGCTGAAAGACGCCGCCGCTACCGCCCTCTATGGTTCATTAGGTGGTAACGGTGTGATCGAGCTCACCACCAAGCGTGGTATTCCCGGTCCTCCGAAACTCACCTACTCTCTGAAGATGACAGGCACCTATCTGCCTGAAGGCTACAAGCTGCTCAATGGTGATGACTACACCATGCTGCTCAAAGAGTCATACTTCAATCCCCAGCAGAATGACGGTGCCTCTGCCAATGTGAGAGAGATCAACTACGACCCCACTTTCTCGGAATATGAGCAATACAACAACAACACCGACTGGCGCAAGGCCGTGACCCAGTGGGGTCTCCGCCAGAACCACTACCTCACCGTGAGTGGTGGTGGTGAGAAAGCCTCATTCCGCATCGGTGGCGGTTTCGACCACGAGACTGGTACGATCATCAAGCAGAAGCTGAACCGTTTCTCCACCCGTGTGGCCCTCGACTACAACATCAGCCGCCGCATCATGGTGAGCACCAACTTCGCCCTCACCTATACGAAGAACAACATGAACTACGACGACCTGCTCTCCATCGCACTGAGGAAGATGCCCAACATGAGCATCTACGAGCAGGATCCGGTCACCGGCGCTGATACCGACCAATACTACAGCATGCTGCAGTCAGCCTCAAGCATCTTCGACGGCAATCAGAAGAACTACGTCAACCCCGTGGCCTCAGCCTACCTGGCCAAGAACCAGCGCAGGACTTATGACATGTCGCCGGAGCTGGTGCTCAATTACCAACTTCTGGGCACAGACTACGACCACACCCAACTCAACTGGCGCGGTTCGATCTACATGAACATCTTCAACCAGTATGACGACCGGTTCTATCCTCAGGAACTGGTGACAACGCCCTGGACCAGCGGTTATAACAACAGCTATTCCGGATCATCCAAAAGCGTCTCGTTCAACACCAAGCAGACGCTGACCTTCATACCCGCGTTCAAGAACAAGAACCACTCCCTGATGTCGCTGGTGAGAATGGAACTTACCTCCGGCTCCTCGAACAACCAAGGCTCCACGGCCAAGGGCAACCCCTCCGGCGGCATCACCAGTCCGGATGCCGGCGGTCTGATCAGCGGTCTTTCGTCAGGATTCAGCGAGTGGCGCTCGCTATACTACACCTGGTCGACCCACTACGCCTACAAGGAGCGCTACATCGCCGACTTCACCATCCGTGCCGACGGAACGACGAAATTCGGTCCCAGCAACCGATGGGGCTACTTCCCCTCAGTCTCCGCCAAGTGGATCATCAGTGATGAGCCTTGGATGGACTGGAGCAACAAGTGGCTCTCGATGTTTGCCATCCGCCCCAGTTGGGGACGCGTAGGTAACCAGCCAGGCCAGAACTACCTCTACACCTCGAAATACGGCAGTGCTCCGCGCTATCTCGACATGGCAGCCATGGAGCCTCAGAACATTCGTCTGACCGACCTGCGCTGGGAGATTGTATCCAGCTACAACCTGGGTGTTGACCTCGGTTTCCTGGATGGCCGTCTGACCATGAGCATAGAGGGTTACCGCAGTACCACCTCCGACATGCTGGTGGGCGGTTACCGCATCCCTTCCAACACCGGTTACACGACAGTCCCCTACCGCAACAGCGGCAAGATGAGGAACACCGGTTGGGAGTTCCATGTCAACACCAACCGTCTCATCAGGTCGGGCAAGTTCACCTTGGACCTGAATGTCAACTTCGGCAACAACCGCAACGAGATACTTGAGATGGATGAGTTTGTGCTCAAGAACTACAACTCAGAGTTTGGCCACGAAAACCGTGAGACCCTGAACCGTGTGCAGCTCAACAACCCACTTGGAGCCATCTACGGATTCCGCTATAAAGGTGTATACCAATACAACTACAGCACATTCTCCAAGTTGACTCCAGAGGAGCAGAATGAGTTCCTGGCCAGCGGTAAGACCGCGCCGATCGCCCTGAGTGCCGACGGCCAGATCATCCGCGACTCCCAAGGCAACCCTGTAAGGATGATGTTCAACTACACCAATGACGGCACTGGCAAGAACTACCGTTTCGCCGGTGGTGATGCCATGTATGAGGATGTCAACCATGACGGTCAGATCAACGCCCTTGATATTGTCTACCTCGGCAGTTCTCTTCCGAAGTTGACCGGTGGTTTCGGTTTTACCCTGATGTACGGCGACTGGCGTCTGACCACCCAGTTCACCTACCGTTATGGCAACAAGATCATCAACCTCGCCCGTCTCGACGCAGAGGCCATGATCGGCAATGACAACCAGAGCCAGGCCGTCAACTACCGTTGGCGCAAGGAAGGCGACGTGACCTCGATCCCGAGAGCCATGTACGGCAAGAACAGCAGCTACAACACGCTGGTGAGCGACCGTTTCGTGGAGGATGGCAGTTACCTGCGTATGGGCTACATCCAGCTTTCCTATCAGTTGAAAGCCAAGTTCTTGAAATTCGTGGGCATCAACAAGCTTTCGCTCTATGCAAGTGCCAACAACCCCTTCGTGATTTCCAAGTACTCGGGCGTGGACCCGGATATCTCCGCCTACGGTTACAATCCGGCGATGGACACTGCGCAGACCCCCCGCTCACGTTCATACACCCTGGGGGCAACTGTTGACTTCTAAGTAGAATACATCAAGAAGATACGATTATGAAGAGACAACATCATATATACCATACATTAAAGGGCTTGGCTGTCATAATGGCCTTAGCTCCTGCCACCAGCCTTTTGCTCTCAAGCTGCGGCGACTTCCTTGAGATCGAGCCCAGGAACGAGATTGTGCTGGAGAAATTCTGGAATGAGAAGGCCGATGTCGACGGAATCGTCACAGGTTGCTACTCCGCATTGCAGTCGGACGCCTGCATCCGCCGGATGATGATCTGGGGCGAAGTGAGAAGCGACAACATGGCTCCCGGCACCAACGTCACCAACGATGCCAATCTGCTCAACATCCTCAACGAGAACATCACCGCCAAGAACAACTATACGGAATGGGTGAGTTTCTACAATGTGATCAACCGCTGCAACACCGTGCTGAAATATGCACCTGAAGTGGCAGCCATGGATCCTGGATACACCCAGAGTGAGCTTCAGGCCACCATTGCCGAGATGGTTGCCCTCCGCTCGTTGAGTTACTTCTATCTGATCCGCACCTTCCGCGACGTACCTTTCTCCCGTGAGGCATACATCGACGATGACCAGACGATGGACCTGCCCGCCACGAGTTTCGAGAATGTGCTTGACTCGCTGATAGAGGACCTCGAGGGTGTGAAGGACATGGCCGTGAAGCGTTATCCGACCACGACCCCCATCTATCAGACGGGCCGCATCACCCAGGACGCCATCCACTCCATGCTCTGCGACATGTATCTGTGGAAACAGGATTACGACCGTTGCATCCAGTATGCCGACCTCGTCATCGAGTCGAAGAAGAAGTTGGCCAAGGAATTTCTTGACAGCCGCCAGACGACCAGCAGCAGCAGCCAAGATGAGAATTTCACCCGCACCAATGGCTATCCTTTGCTCAACAACATGACGATGAACAACCAGTTTGGTGATGCCTACGACTATCTCTTCTCCAGGGAATACAACATGGCTCAGCAGGAGATCATCTTCCAACTGGTGTTCAGCGACGATCCAGAGAGAGAGAGCATGGCCGCCAATTCGGCAGTCAACCTGTTTTATGGCAACGGCAAAGTGAGCATCGGTTACCTTGCCCCCTCGGACTATCTGCTGGAAGACATTGCGAAGACCTCTGGACGCACCGTGTTTGAGGACAAGAACAAGAAGCTCGATTCCCGTCTGTATTTCAACTGCAACAGCGAGAACAAAGCCATTGCGAAATATGTCAACAGAGGTGTGACCATCAGCACGAGCAATGCCCAGAATCCGGACATTATCTATACGACCAAATGGCCTGATGGCCTCAACGGAAGCAACTGGATCATCTACCGTCTGGCCGACATCATGCTGCTGAAAGCCGAAGCCATCGCCCAGAAGCTGCGTGAAGGCAGCGAAGAAGATGTCATCAAATACAACGAGCCCTACCTGGCCCAAGCTTTCTCGCTTGTGAACGCAGTCAACAAACGCGCGGTATGCCAGAACGTATTGGCCGACACGCTGGTAGCCGCAGACTATACTACCAAGAGCCAGATGGAAGACCTGGTGATGCGTGAGCGCCAGCGCGAGCTGATGTTCGAGGGCAAACGCTGGTATGACCTTGTGCGCCGCGCCCGCAGGGAAGGCCGCACGACAGTACTCTCACAAGCAGCCATGCAGAAAGTGACCACAGGCGGGTCGCTGATTGCCAACAAATTGTCGAAGATGGATGCGATGTACTGGCCCTACTATTACACCGAGCTGAAGGTGAACAAGAATCTTGTGCAGAACCCCGCATTCGGCAGTGGTGAGAACGACAGTTATGAATAACCTTAACAATAGAAAGAAAATGAATAAGTTGAAATACAACATTCTTGGCCTGTTGTGCCTCTCCCTGTCGGGCATCCTGTCGCTATCATCATGCACGGATGAGCCCAGCAGTGAGAATTACTACACTTTCACAGGCGAGATGGCCAGCGACTATCTGAAAAACCGCTCTCAATACAGTGAGTTCACAGAGATTGTGCAGCGTGCTGGCTTGATGGACTTGCTCTCCACTTATGGTCACTACACCTGTTTCGTGCCCTCCAACGATGCGGTCAACGAGTATCTCAAGAACCGTGGCATAGGCAGTGTCAACGACCTCACCGATGCCGACTGCGACACCATCGCCCGCACCCATCTGGTGAACAACATGTACACCACATCGGAGATGAACCAGGACCGTCTGCCCACCGCCAACATGCTGGGCCGTTTCATCGCCACTTCAGCAGGCATGGACGAGAACGAGAATGCAGTGATCATCCTGGAAGGACTCTCCAAGATCTATTTCGAGCAGCAGGATGACTCCGTGGAGAACGGCATCATGCAACCGATTGACAAAGTGATCGAGAAATCCAACAACTACATCTCAGACCTGCTCCGCGACAACCCCAAGATCAGCACGTTCTACAAAGCCCTTGTGGCCACCGACGTGGTGGAGGATATGATGAAAGTGGAGGATGAGAGCTACGACCGCACCAAGTATTCGAAATACTATTACCGCTCCCATATCTGGAGCGAAGTGGCCTGGGTGCCCGACACGAAGAAATATGGCTACACCGTCTTCGTGGAGCCCGATGACGTGCTTGAATCCAAGTACGGTATCGCTAAGGGCGACATGAAGGCCCTCTACGACCTGGCCTGCACGCTCTATGACCCGGTCTATCCGGAGGATGTCAACAAGGCAGGCCATAGTTTTGACAATCTGACCGACAGCATCAACCCGCTCCGCAGGTTCATGCAGTATCATATCCTCACGCGCTACACCGCCGGCACCTCCGACCTCACCCCGATGGATGTGAACATCGGTGTGGTGAAGGGAGCCTTTGGTTTCGAAGAGACGCTCATCAACCCAAGCGACTGGTTCCACACCCTGCTTCCGCATACCATGATCAAGGTAGAGAAACTCACCGTGACAGACTACGTGGGCAGAGGAACAAAGGGCGAGCGATACATCAACCGCCGCTATGACGACACTTACCGGATAGAAGGCTCGCATATCGACCCGACCATCGAAAGTGATGTGATTCATGACGGACTCAACGGCCATTATTATTATGTGGATGACATCGTCGCTTTCTCCTACGACGTGCAGAACATCGTTCAGAACACCCGTATCCGCATGGACTTCTCGTCGGTATTCCCCGAAGTGATGACCAACGGACTGAGATTCGAGGGCGATCCTACTCAGGACGACGCACAAGGAACCCCCGACGACTCAGCGACTCCGAAGAACGGCCGCAACTTCTATTTCCCGCTGGGATATCTTGATGGTGTGAGCTTCTCCAACTGCAGCGTGGTGCTCCGTCGTCCGCACATCAACTTCTGGTCATGGCAAGGCGACGAGTGGAACCTTTTCGGCGACTATGACTTCACTTTCCGTCTCCCGCCGATCCCATACAGCGGCGACTGGCAGGTGCGACTGGGCTTCTGCGCCATTGAGACCCGTGGTGTCATGCAGGTGTACTTCGACGGTGTGCCTCAAGGCATTCCTCTTGACATGACGAAATACCTCAACTCCGACCTTTACATCGGCGACCGTTTCGTGACCGACGAGTCACCTGCCACTTACGACAAGATGACAGAAGAAGAAAAGGCAGAGGAGCAGAAACTCCTCAAGAACCTCGGAGCCTACCGCGCCCCCCGCTCCACCTTCCATTTCAGCCCTTCAAGCAAGAGCTATTTCGTGGGTAACGAGCGCACCTACCGCCGTATATTGTGCCAGACCTACATGGATGCGACCAAAGACCATTACATCCGTTTCCGTGTGGCTTCTGACGGTAAACAAGGAAACAACAATGAGTTCATGCTCGACTATCTCGAACTTGTGCCCAAGAGCGTCTACGGTGTAGACAGTGACGGCGAGATGGAGGACGATCTCTAACATACAGAAAACTGTAGGAAAAAAAGACTATGACATTTATGAAACGATCTCATATATTCAACATGGTGTTGGGGCTTGCCATAGCAGCCCTGACCCAGATGTCGTGCAGCGACGAATGGGACGACCATTACAACGGCTCATCAGACGCCGGCGCTGGTGTGATCAACGGTTCGCTGTGGGATGCCATCCAGAAAGATCCCAACCTGAGCAACTTCGCCAGTGTGGTCAAAGCCTGCGGCTATGACCGTTCGCTGGGCGGAAGTCAGGTTTTCACGGTGTTCGCCCCGACCAACTCCTGTTTCTCCGCCGAGGAGGCCCAGCAACTGATCCAAGCCTACAACGCAGAGAAAGGCAAGGTGGACGATGATGAGAACACCACCATCAAGGAGTTCTTGCAGAACCATATCGCCCTTTATAACTATTCCGTATCGAGTTCGAGCCAGGACTCCATCGTGATGATGAACGGCAAATACGCCCTTCTCTCCCCCGACAACATCAGCGGGAGCAAGTTTTTGTCGACCAATCAGCATTACAACAACGGTATTCTCTTCACTGTGGGCGACAAAGTGGCGTTCTTCTCCAATCTCTTTGAGTACATGCGTAAGGACAACGACCTCGACAGCATCCGCAGTTTCTTCTACAACCCGATGTTCTACCGTTCGGAATTCTCGCCAAGCGAGAGTGTCGCCGGTGGTATCGAGGATGGAAAGACTGTATACCTCGACTCCGTTTTCAGGCTTCAGAATGAGCTTTTCAGCTTGCTGAGCGCCCGCATCAACTCAGAGGACAGCACCTATCTGATGGTAGCCCCGACCAACAAGGTCTGGAAGGAGTTGATAGAAGAGTATGAGCCCTATTTCAACTACGACAACACCGTCAACGACCGTGACTCGCTGATTTACACGCTCCCCCGTCTTGCCATCACCATGGGAACGACGTTCAGCCGCACATTCAACAGCGACGTGTCGTTACGCGACTCAGCCATCTCCACCCTCGCCTACTCAGGAAACTTACGTAGACTTGTTTGGGGAGCCGACAGCCTCCATTACTTTGAGTATTTCAATCCCCTCTCAGCACCCAACGGCGTTTTGACAGGGACCACCAACATCACCTGCAGTAACGGTACGATGATGAAGGCAGACAACTGGAAATTCGACAAGAAAGAGACCTTCTTCCAGACGCGTATCATCGAGGCAGAGGACGCTGGAGTCATCCGTGAGGTCAGTACCTTTACCAACACCAAGGGTGACAAGGAAGAGACCATTCTGCCCAGATTCAGGGATGTGCTCCCCGACAACGTCTTCTACAACAAAGTCTCGGGCAACGGTTTCGTAGAGTTTGAGCCCCAGCGCAGCACCTCCAACCACACGGTGGTTTTCAACATCACCAATGTGCTGTCCAACATCGGCTATGACATTTACCTGGTCACCGCCCCAGCCTTGGCTAATGACAGCAATGCCACGGAAATACAGCGTCTGCCCACCAACCTGAGATGTACCCTCGGCTATCATGCCCAAGACGGTTCGGATCAGAGTTCAGAAGTGGTGTCGATGGTGACAACCCAACCAGACACTGTCGATCACATCCTGCTGGCAGAGGATTTCAAATTCCCTGTCTGCTCGTATGGACTGATAGAGGACATGCCACAGGTGACGCTGACCGTGGAGACCCGTGTTTCCAGTTCACAGCTGAGAAACAACACCCACACGCGAACCATGCGAATAGACTGTATTCTCCTGAAGCCACATCAGGAATAACCTATCATTAAAAATTAACAATGACGAAGATGAAAATCAAGAATATCACATCCGCAAGCAGATGGCCACGCCTGCAGTCGATGGTCAATTGCCAATTGTTGATTGCTATGGGCTTTATGATGGCCATTCCGAACCAAGCGTCGGCACAGTATGACGAAGAGACGGAAGGCAAGGAGAACACGGTCAAAGCCATCGTGCAGAAAAAGAAGCAATACGAGACCCGAGTCATCAAAGGCCGTGTGCTCGATGCCACCACCCACAATCCCATCAGCGGCAGCATCGTCGCAGCTGACGGTGTGGAAGGCTATAGTACCCTGACTTCTGATGATGGAACCTACGAGTTGAAGGTTCCCGTCTTCTCCACCTCCATCTATGTCGTCTCACCCGACCACAACCCCATCAGGGCCGGTTTGATGAGTGACGAGGTGCAGAACGATGTCTGCCTCTACCCCACCACTTTTGAGGCAGAGTATGCCAAGGAGACCAATGTGCGTAACGACAAGACCGCCAAGGACTTCAAATATACGAATGCCGTCAACATTAAAGAAGAGGTGCAGAAACAATTAAGCGGTCAGGCCTATACCGTCAGCAGAAGCGGTATGCCGGGCATTGGCAGCGTGATGTTTGTGCAAGGCCTCAACTCCCTTAACGTGAACGCACAGCCTCTGGTCATCGTCGATGACGTCATCATTGACCAGCAATACAACCGTGTGCTTCTCCATGACGGTTTCTACAACGACATACTCTCCAACATCAACCCGTCGGACATCGAGAGTGTCACTATTGTGCGCAACGGTACCGCCCTCTATGGAGCCAAGGGAGCCAATGGCGTAGTGCTGATCAACACCAAGCGCAACAAGTCGATGGCCACCCGTATTACGGCCAACGTATCGGCAGGCGTCACCTTCGAGCCGAAATACATCTCCGTGATGGATGCCGGCCAGTACAGGAGCTATGCTTCTGAACTTCTGAAGACCACCAGCACGACGCGCCGCGACTTCAAGTTCCTCAACGAGGATCCTGATTACTACTATTACACGCAGTATCATCAGAACACCGACTGGAAGGACTTGGTATACCACACCGCCATGACCCAGAACTACGGCATCAATGTGTCGGGAGGTGACAATATCGCCAACTACAACCTCTCTGTGGGTTATGTCAATCAGGCCAGCAACCTGAAATACAATGACATGGGACGCATCAACATCCGTTTCAACACAGATATCCGCCTGCTCAAGCGACTGGACATCCGTTTCGACGCCTCCTTTGCCAACACCACCCGCAACATCCGTAACGATGGTGCCCCAGAGAGTTACGACGAAGGAACACCGACCAGTCCGTCATTCCTGGCCTACGTGAAGAGCCCGTTCCTCAGTCCCTACAGTTACGGCCGTGGCGTGCTGAGCAAGACCCACTACGATATCGTGCAGGAGGACTACCTCTCTGAGGCCCTTGCCAACTACACCGACTACAACTGGCGTCTTGGCAACCCTGCCGCCATCAATGAGTATTCGGATGCAGAGAACAAGAACCATTTCGAGAACTCGATGCTGAACCTCACCGTCACGCCGAAGTGGACCTTCAACTCGCATCTCTCGCTGCAAGAGCACTTCAGCTACAACCTGGTCAACACCAATGAGATGTTCTACATCCCTATCAATGGTACCCCGAACTACTACGTCAGCAGCATCGGCGACACCCGTCAGAACGAGGTGCGCTCCCTCGCTTCCAAGCAGAACAGCGTGATGAGTGACACCCGTCTCAACTGGAACAACCGTTTCGGTGCCCACGAGGTCAGTTTCTTCGGCGGCGTCCGCATCAACTGGGAGAGCTACACCATGAACTCTCAGCTGGGCTACAACACCGGTAACGACAAGACCCCGTTTATGAGCAGCTCGCTCAGCAACACGAAAGATGTGGGAACCAACGACAACTGGAACTCTCTGGCATGGTATGCACAGGCCGTCTACAATTACCGCAACCGCTATTTCGTGCAGGGAAACCTCGCTTTGGAGGGGTCGTCCCGCTTCGGACAGGAAGGCGGCGACATCAGCATGTTTGACTCAGCATGGGGATTGTTCCCGGGTGTGCAGGCATCATGGGTGCTGAGCAACGAGTCATGGATGGCCAATGTGAGAGGCATCAACTACCTGAAACTCACTGCCGGATACGACATCACCGGAAACGATGACATCGACTACTATGTGGCCCGCAGTTTCTTCCGTGCCCAACAATACATGCACTCCATCTCAGGACTCTCTCTGGAAGGCATTGGCAACACCAAGATCCAGTGGGAGAGCACCGGTCGTTTCAATGTCGGACTGGAGGGCAGCCTGCTCAACAACCGTGTCAGTTTCTCGGTCAACTACTTCAACAGCCACACCTCCAACCTTCTGATGCAACAGTCGCTGGGCTACCTCTCCGGCCTTGATCAGAACTGGAACAACAGCGGCAAGCTCGAGAACCAAGGTTTCGACGTGAGCGCCAACTTCAAGCTCCTTGCCCTGAAAGACTGGCAATGGCAGTTGGGTGCAAGCATCGGCCATTACAAGAACAAGATCACCCAACTGGCAGACAACGCATCCTACATCGACAACAATGTCTACGGAGCCACCATCAGGACCCAGGTGGGCAACGCAGCCAACCTGTTCTATGGCTACAAGACCGACGGAGTGCTTGCCACCACGGATGCAGCCAAAGCCGCCAACCTTTATATCTTGGGCAGCAATGGTGTGGACCATAACTACTTCACCGCAGGTGACATGAAGTTTGTCGACATCGACAACAATGGTATCATCAACGAGAAAGACCAGGATATCATCGGTGATCCCAATCCCGATTTCTACGGCAACCTCTTCACGACGCTCAACTGGAAGCGCCTGAGGCTCGACGTGAGATTCAACTACTGCGTGGGCAATGATGTCTACAACTACATGCGCCAGCAATTGGAGAGCGGAACCCGCTTCATGAATCAGACGACAGCCCTCACCCGCCGCTGGCAGGTGGAAGGTCAGCAGACCGATATCCCCAAGGTAACGTTCCAGGATCCGATGGGCAACTCACGGTTCAGCGACCGCTGGATTGAGGATGGCAGTTACCTGCGCCTGAAGACGGTGACCCTGAGCTATGAACTGCCGTTGAAAAACCAGTACATCCAAGGTCTGGAATTCTGGATCCAGGGCAACAACCTGTTTACCCTGACCAAGTATCTGGGTTCAGACCCCGAGTTCACCATGACATCAGCTGTGATTGGCCAAGGCATCGACCTGGGCCGTCTCCCTCAGAGCCGTTCCATCGTGGCAGGTATGAAGATCAACCTCTAAGTTAATGATTAAAAAGAAAAAGATTATGAAAAAAATCAGTATATTCATCAGTGCTGTCATCGTGGCATCCGGATTCTGCGGCTGTTCAGATTTCTTTGATCAGGAGTCCGACCATGTGATCTACTCTGAGAACCATGATCTCAACAATGCCTCCGACACAATATACAGCATGACCGGTATCCTCCACAAGCTCCAAGCCCTCGCCGACCGCACCATCCTGCTCGGTGAGGTAAGAGGAGACCTGGTCGACATCACCAACACCGCCAGCAGCGACCTCCGCGACTTGTCGTTGTTCAGTGTGGGTGATAACAACATGTATAATGCTCCCCGTGACTATTACGCTGTGATCAACAACTGCAACTTCTTCATCGCACATGCTGATACGGCCAAGAAGAACAACCGCAATGAGTATATCTTCATGAAGGAGTATGCCGCGATCAAGGCTATCCGTGCATGGACCTATCTTCAGCTGGTCACCAATTACGGCAAGGTGCCCTTTGTGGTTGATCCTATCCTGACCAAGGAGCAATCAGAGCTCGACTATCCCCGTTATGACATCCAAGCCATCTGCGAGTATTTCATCAACGACCTGTTGCCATTGGCAGAGAAGTATGGCCGGCAGTATCCGGGATACGGCACCATCCGCAGCACCGACTCCCGCTTCTTCTACTTCCCGATCAACATTGTCCTGGGTGATTTGTACCTATGGGCAGGAAGTGCATCGGGCAATGTGGAGTACTACAAGCAGTCGGCCTTGCGCTATTACAAATACATCTCCGAGCGTAATGGCGACAACTCCACCTACCCCACGGGTACTGCACGCTGCTATTGGCCATCCAACAGCACGACCTGGACTTCCGCCTCCACCGCTGCGTGGACAAGGCTGATGCTCTCCGAGGATTATCGGGATGAGGAGCTGATCACCATGATTCCCTGCGACTCCATCCGAGCCGAGGGTAACTACAGTGAGCTGATCAACATCTTCAACTCCCGTTATGACAATGACTACAAAGTCAGCCTCAACCCGTCTGTCAGGGTCGAAGAGATCTCCACGGCCCAGGACTATTGCAACGTGAGTGGTAGCGGTTCGACAGTGACTTATGCTCCCAAGGGACTGGAAGACCACATGTCGGGCGACCTTCGGTTGAGTGCAGTCTGGTATCAGGGATACACCATCAACCGCAACACCCGTGAGCGTGTGGAATACCAGTCGATTGAGAAATACTCCAGCCGCAACGTGCATATTTACCGTCGCCAGATGGTGTATTTGCGCATGGCCGAGGCCCTCAACATGGCAGGATACCCACGCATGGCCTTCCAGATTCTGTCACAAGGTCTGAACAATGTGGTGCTCCGGGACGAGGTATATCCTTATTACAGCCAGAGCGATTCCCTGTTCATCAGCCAGTTTGACTTCCCCGAGTCGAGGTATATCGTCATGAATGCCGAGGATGCCGCATCTGAACAGGGCCGCAGCAACTACAACACAATCGGTCTCCATACTCATGGTTCAGGATTCACTCCGTTGAACGAGTTCTATCAGCTGCCCGTCGACACGACCAAGACTGAGGCTGAGATGACCCCGATTTTCCAATCCTACGTTGACAAGCTCATCATCGACGAGAGTGCCTTGGAGTTTGCTTTTGAGGGAACCCGTTATTATGACTTGATGCGATATGCCCTGCGCCAGCCCAACCCTGGTCAGACTTTCGCCAACCTGATTTATGCCCGACGGGGTGAGGAGAACCGTGATATCATGAAGAGTGAGATCAAGCTCGACCTCACCAACCAGGACAACTGGTTCCTGAAATGGACAGGAATGAATTAAGGTGTGATCCCCCAATAGTCTTCCTATAACAACTGCTGATCGGCCATGTCTGAAGGTTCAGACATGGCCGATCTCTCATTGAATATAAAAGGAAACTAAGTCATCCTCTGACGCACAGCCTCAAAAAGGAGGATCGCTGCGCTCACCGAGACATTGAGCGAATCCAACTGTCCCTGCATCGGTATACGGATATGCGCATCAGCTGCATCCCTCCAAATCTGTGTAAGTCCGGTAGACTCCGTCCCCATGACAATGGCTGTGCCCACACGCATGTCGGTGTCGTAATAAGGTTTGGAGTCCTGCAACTGGTCCGTCAGGATCCTGACAGACCTTTTTTTCAGGAACTCGATGCAAGCCTCTGACGTACAAGCTACGCAAGGAACGGTAAACACAGCCCCGATGCTGCTACGGATGAGATTGGGGTTATACAAGTCGGTGAGCGGGTCGCACACCATCACGGCATCTGCCGCTGCAGCATCAGCACTCCGCAACACAGCGCCAAGATTTCCGGGTTTCTCCACCCTCTCCAAGACAATGATCAACGGATTGTTTCTCAATTGCAGATCCATGAGTCTCAAATACCTGGACTTCATGACAGCCATGACGCCCTCCGTTCCGCCCCGATAAGCCATTTTATCGTAGACTTCAGGAGAAACTTCCAGTATTTGCGCCGTTTCAGACAAGTCGCAAATTTCCCTCCATTCCGCCTGCCCGCGCTCAAGAATCAAGCTACTGCATACAAACAAGGTATCAGCTGTAAAACCTGCATGCAGACAATGGAGGATTTCCCTTCGCCCCTCCACCACAAATAGTCCGGACTTACGACGTTCTGAAGATTTCTGCTGCAATTCGAGCACAAATTTCACCCTCGGGTTCCTGACGCTGGTAATCACATTATCAATCATGCTTGCAAAGTTAGTGCAATTTTTCGACACAACGGGAGGAAAAGACGTATATTTCTTTTCCCGGTAATCCAAAAAATCATTACCTTTGCATATCCCAACGAGAGGATAACAGGTTATCATCCCCCAAGAACATGGCAAAAGACAAAATCGCATACGTTTGCTCCAACTGCGGGCAGGAATCACCAAAATGGATCGGCAAATGTCCTGCATGTGGACAATGGAACACCTTCAAGGAAATACGTGTGAGCAACGACACTGGCAGCATGGCCGCCAGATCGGCAGCCACGTCACTCCGATCCTCCCTTGAAGGCAAAGCCCGTCCTCTCCCCCTCCGCCAGATCTCCACACAAGAGGCACCCCGCATGGACATGAACGACAGCGAGCTCAACCGTGTGCTGGGTGGCGGTTTGGTACCCGGCTCCATCATCCTCCTTGGCGGCGAACCAGGTATCGGCAAGAGCACGCTGACTCTTCAGACCATCCTCAACATGCCCGGGCGTCGCATTCTCTATGTCAGTGGCGAGGAGAGTGCCCAGCAGCTCAAGATGCGCGCCGACCGCATCGGGAAAGGCGACATCGAACATGTCATGATCCTCTGCGAGACCTCCTTGGAGAACATTTTCGCCCAAATCAAGGAGACCAAGCCAGAACTCGTGATCATCGACTCCATCCAAACCATCTCGACCGAGGAAGTGGAGAGTTCACCCGGCAGTCTTTCACAAGTACGTGAATGCGCCGCTGCCCTCCTGCGGTTCTCCAAGTCGAGCGGCATTCCCGTCATCCTGATCGGCCACATCACCAAGGAAGGCACCCTGGCTGGTCCCAAGATCCTTGAGCATATCGTCGACACGGTGATCCAGTTTGAGGGCGACCAGCACTACATGTACCGAATTCTCCGCTCCATCAAGAACCGTTTTGGAAACACCAGCGAACTGGGCATCTACGAGATGCAGCAAAATGGTCTGAGAGCTGTCAGCAATCCTTCTGAACTGCTGCTGACCCAAGACCACGAAGGACTCTCCGGCATAGCCATCACCGCCGCGATAGAAGGCATCCGGCCGTTCCTCCTCGAGACACAAGCGCTGGTATCGACGGCAGCTTACGGCACCCCTCAACGTTCGGCCACAGGTTTTGACCACCGCCGACTCAACATGTTGCTTGCCGTATTGGAGAAGCGGGTAGGTTTCAAGCTCATCCAGAAGGATGTGTTTGTCAACATCGCCGGTGGACTTCGAGTCACAGACATGGCCATGGATCTCAGCATCATCGCCGCGGTTTTGTCAAGCAATGTCGACACAGCCATCGAACCCGGCTGGTGCATGGCCGGCGAGGTGGGCTTGAGCGGTGAGGTGCGCCCCGTCAGCCGGATAGAGCAACGTATCGCTGAAGCCGAGAAACTTGGATTCAGCCATATCATCATCCCCAAATACAACCTCAACGGTCTGAACCGAGGCAAATATGCCATTCAAATCCATCCCGTAAGGAAGGTAGAGGAAGCACTGCGAGAGTTGTTTGGATAGAAATCAAGCATCATTCAAAACACAAACCATAACATGATCAAACTTCAAAAAAAAGCACCTTTATCTTTAGGTCTTTTGTTGACCTGCATGAATGCAATAGCAATAGATTTCACCACATCGGGTGAAGGAAACACGTATAATCTCGAAAAGCTATCCCTTATCGAAAGAAGTGGCGTGAGCAAGAACGGCGATCAGTATGTGATCGACGGCACCATCACAATCGCCGGCACCGATTCGTTCAAGATCGACGAAGGTGTCATTGTGGAATTCTGCGACGGTGCCGAACTGATCCTGCAAGGCCCGGCCGACCTGCGTGCGATGAATTCCCGTACACGTCTGACCCGCCATGACGATATCTCATACTGCTATGGCATAAACGTGCAGTCGCCAGCCATGATCGAAGTAGCCAACCTCGATTTCGAATATGTGGGGCTGCGAGGCAACACCTCAGTAGGCATGAATGTGCGCAATTGCTCATTCACCCGTCACAACGGCAATGCCTCAGGTGCCCTGTTTCTTGGAGGCAGCGGTGCCGTCTTCCAAGTCGAAGGGTGCCATTTTGAATTCTGTCAGAAAGCCGCCATTGGAGGCGCAGCCAACTATTTCTGTCCAGTCACCATCAACAACTGCTCATTCGTCAAAAATTCCCAAGCCAACGGCAACATACCGCAGCTCAATCTGACCTCAGCTTCCGACATCACGATCAGCAACTGCACCGTGGAAGGAGACAGCACCCTCAACATGGTCGGCGGCATCGCCATCTCCAATTTCTACGGCTACGACGGTCAACATGTGAAAATCAGCGGATGCACCATTTGTGACAACCGATACGGCATCACCACACTTGGCGTGATGGATGTGAGGATCACCGACAACATGATCATCAACAATCATTTCGAGACCAACCCCAACAACGGCGGCAGCGGCATCAGCCTCTATGACCCCTACATGAAACAAAGGGCTTATATCGCAGGCAACCACATCGAAAAAAACCTCTGGGGCATCACGGTTATCGGTTGCGGATATGTGGACCTTGGAACACTCACCGCCTGGGATGCTGACGCTGATTACAGTCCCGGCAACAACGTCTTCAAGGACAATGGTTTTGAAGGTGCGCTCTACGACCTTTACAACAATTCCACCAACCCCATCTTCGCACAAGGAAATATCTGGAATGTCGATATCCAGGACGAGGAGCACATCGAGGAAGTCATTTTCCACAAGCACGATAACGAAGCCCTTGGAGAGGTGTTTTTCATGCCTGCAGGTAACCCGGATGGCATTGTTTCTCCACAGCGGCACCAACAATCCGACGGCACCATCTACCACATCACCGGCCTGAAAGCCAGAGCCAATGGAGCACTTCCCCATGGTATCTATATCATCAACGGCAAAAAAGTCGTGAAATGAAGACGTTTCTCTCACTGGCAGTCTTTCTGATGACCTGCGCACTCTCATGTCCCGCTCAGAGGATCATCACCAGTCATCGCCACCTGCACGACGGCGACCTGCTTTTCGTGACCGTGGAACAGGAGACCCCTATCACGGAGGTAACCCGTCAGGGTACCCAACTGCGAATCGATCATGTCGGCATCTATCACCATCATGATGGCAAACCCATGGTCATCGAAGCCAATTATGCCGGAGTGGTCGAGACCACATTAGAGCAATTCACAAAAAGCACAGGAAAAATCCTCGTAGGAAGAGTCAAGCCTCAGCCCGACATTCTCAAGACCCTGCACAATGCCCATCAGCATCTCGGCAAACCCTACGATTTCATCTACATGCCCTCCAGCGACGCTGTATATTGCAGCGAGCTGGTCACGCTGTCGTATGTCGACAAAAAGGGAAAGGCTGTTTTCGGTCAAGTTCCGATGTCCTTTCATAACGATAAAGGAGAGATCACCGCATATTGGAAAGACTACTACTCCCGGCGTGGCCTTGATGTGCCTGAAGGTGTCGGAGGAAGCAATCCCAGCGAATTGTCGAGACGGAAGGCCGTAAAGATCAAGTATATCCTCTCACAATTTGCAAAGTAGAGTTTGCATAATGCAGCAGTGCCTGTGAAAAAACATAAAAAATAGAAGACAAGAGTCGGGTAATTTCGTGAAAATTAGTAATTTTGCACAAAGAAAAATCAACCACATTCGTAATACATTTATTAATATGAAAATTGATCAATTCAACTTTGCCGGCAAGAAGGCAATCGTACGCGTGGACTTCAATGTTCCCCTGGATGAAAATGGTAAGATAACCGACGACACCCGCATCCGCGGTGCTCTCCCCACTCTGAAGAAGATACTTGCTGATGGTGGCGCACTCATCATCATGTCACACATGGGTAAACCCAAAGGCAAGGTCAATCCCAAGTTCTCCCTCGGACAGATTGTTGACGCAGTGTCAGCCGCTCTGGGTACAGAAGTGAAATTCGCCCCTGACTGCGCCAAAGCAAAGGAAGCCGCCGACGCATTGAAGGCAGGCGAGGTGTTGCTGCTGGAGAACCTCCGCTTCTATCCTGAGGAGGAAGGCAAGCCCGTGGGTATCGACAAGGCAGATCCTGCCTACGACGAGGCCAAGAAAGCCATGAAGGCCAGCCAGAAGGAATTCGCCAAGACACTTGCCAGCTATGCCGACTGCTATGTGATGGACGCTTTTGGCACTGCCCACCGCAAGCACGCCTCCACAGCTGTGATCGATGAGTACTTCGACAAAGACCACAAGATGCTGGGCTACCTGATGGAGAAAGAGGTCAACGCCGTAGACAATGTTCTGGGCAACATCAAGCGCCCGTTCACCGCTATCATGGGTGGTTCCAAGGTATCTACCAAGATCGGGATCATCGAGAACCTTCTGGGCAAGGTCGACAACCTGATTCTCTGTGGTGGTATGACTTACACCTTCGCCAAGGCTCAGGGCGGCAAGATCGGCAACTCCATTTGCGAGGATGACAAGCTGGATGTCGCTCTCGATGTCATCAAGAAAGCCAAGGAGAATGGAGTGAATCTCGTCCTCGGCACCGACTGCATCGCAGCAGATGCTTTCGCCAACGATGCCAACACACAGGTCTGCGCTGCCAACAACATCCCCGAGGGATGGGAAGGTCTGGATGCAGGTCCTGAGACCCGCAAGGCATTCGCCGAAGCCATCAAGGATGCCAAGACCATTCTGTGGAACGGCCCCGCCGGCGTATTTGAGTTTGACAATTTCATCGGCGGTTCGAAAGCCATTGCCGACGCCATCGCTGAAGCTACAGCCAAGGGAGCTTTCTCACTGATTGGTGGTGGTGACTCCGTGGCTTGCATCAACAAGTTTGGCATGGCCGACCAAGTGAGCTATATCTCCACAGGTGGTGGTGCTCTTCTCGAGGCTATCGAGGGCAAGGTGCTCCCCGGTGTGGCAGCCATCGAGGCTTGATCCACTTGATCTGCCTATATTTTTCAACTGACGAGGGCGTTCTTCTCTTCGGAAGAACGCCCTCGCATTTTGACTTGCAGAGATTCAGAAGAATTACTTCTTGAACAGCCGTTTGTAGAGTCCCTCGAATCCGGCACAGTGACGGGCCTCGTCCTTTGCCATTTCATGCACAGTGTCATGTGTGGCATCCATACCTGCTTTCTTGGCATTACGTGCAATACGGAACTTGTCCTCGCAAGCACCGCGCTCAGCGGCGATACGCGCCTCAAGATTGCTCTTGGTGTCACCCAGGACATCCCCCAGCAGTTCGGCAAATCTCGAAGCATGGGCTGCCTCCTCAAAGGCATAACGTTTGAAAGCCTCAGCCACCTCAGGATACCCTTCACGGTCGGCCTGACGGCTCATGGCAAGATACATGCCCACTTCGCCACACTCTCCATTGAAGTGATTGATCAAGTCTTTGATCATCTCCTCGTCAGCACCCTCTTTGCGAGCAGCACCAAGTTCGTGAACCGTAGCGAAAGGCTGTTCCTCGCCCTCTACGATCTCATTGAACTTTGATGCAGGAGCCTTGCAAATCGGACATTTCTCAGGAGCTTCAGTACCTTCATGGATATAACCGCAAACTGTACAAATAAATTTTTTCTTCATAGTGTTGTGTGTTAAAAGATTAAAATAATAAGATGTTTTTGCAAATATAGCAAAAGAATCCCCCATTTCCAAATTTTTTCATGAATTTATTTTGGACGTGCACTTTTCATTTTCACATTTCAACTTTGTTGTTTGACGAAAAACCATGTTGTGATACAAATCAAAAGGAAACGGAAACATCATAAGAGGAAGACTTGGTGTTTTCTTTGTAAATTTGCACGAACAATCACTGTAACCCTACATTATGAAACGCCAAACATTGCAACAGACGACCCTTCGTCTTTTCACACTCAGCCTGATGTCTTTCGCTCTATTGTCTGCGAAAGCCCAAAATCCATTCGTACAGACCTGGTGCACCAGCGACCCTGCTCCCATGGTGCACGACGGACGGATGTATGTCTATACGGGACACGACGAGGACGGTGCCGACTTTTTCTGGATGCAGGAGTGGCGTGTCTACTCCACCGACGACATGGTCAACTGGACCGACCACGGTTCCCCCCTCGCCTTGGAAGATTTCTCCTGGGCCGACGACCGTGCATGGGCCAGTCAATGCATCGAGCGTGACGGCCATTTCTATTGGTACATCTGCGCCCACTCCAAGCGCTCCAAAGGCATGGCCATCGGTGTGGCGGTAGGCGACTCCCCCACAGGACCTTTCCGCGACGCTTTGGGAAAGCCATTGTTTGAGAATGGCAGTTGGGATCACATCGACCCCACCGTGTTCATCGACGATGACGGTCAGGCCTGGTTGATGTGGGGTAATCCCCGGGTATACTATCTGAAGCTCAACCGCGACATGGTGTCGTATAAAGGAGAAGTGGGTATGCTACCCATGACCGAGGAAGCCTTCGGATCGCCGGCCATGAACGAACGTGAGCAAGGCAAGTCCTACAAGGACAGTTATGTAGAAGGTCCTTGGCTCACCAAGCGCAACGGTAAATACCAGTTGCTCTATGCCGCTGGCGGCGTGCCAGAGCACATCTCCTACAGCACAGCCCCCGCCCCCACCGGCCCTTGGACCTATGCGGGGCAGATCATGCCTCTCTCCGATACAGGTTCCTTTACCAATCACTGCGGTGTAGCCGACTACAAAGGACACAGCTATTTCTTCTATCACACAGGGAAATTGCCCGGCGGCGGTGGTTTCGGCAGAAGCGTGGCAGTGGAGGAGTTCAAATACAACCCCGACGGGTCCATCCCCACCATTCTCCCGACAGACAAAGGAGTGAGCCCCATTGCCACATTCTCTCCCTTCCGCAAGGTAGAGGCTGAGACCATGGCCTTC
>ODAI012416319.1_pt1 | contig 37444 bp, 21 predicted proteins | sample 1539321 | NCBI WGS metagenome assembly ODAI01 (sample SAMN02144231, study PRJEB22623) | gut metagenome | biome: sheep rumen | host: Ovis aries | place: New Zealand
CTAACCAGAGGTTAGCATCTGTTCGCAGGTCGTGCATGGAAGCGGCTCCGTCGGTCAGTTTGGTATCCGCCGTAAGAGTAGCGGTAGCGACCCCTTCGCGCATCCTCATTTTCATCGCCGCCTTAGCTGCCGGGAGACGCAGTTTGGTAGAATCAGTTTCGGGCATAGCGGCGTCCAGCTCTAACGTGGTCTGCTCCTCATCGGAGTTCAATGCCAAGGCTACACGGTCTATATCCAAGCCCTTTCGCTCAATAATACCTTGAATCGGACTTCCTTTGGTTAATGCCATGCGCGCTACCAGATCCGGGATGAGGCGTCGCAAGGTATCGAGGTTATTGAGGTCGGTAAAAGAAGTGGGAATATGTTTGAGTGCTTGCGCTTTGTCCACTAATTTCAACACATGCATCGGGCTCTCCAGGTTCACCGAGAGACCTGCCGTCTCCATATCCAGCGAAGTGGCGGTATCGGTTGCAAAATCAAGCGTCAGCACATCCGCTTTCAAGGTCTCTTTCGCCACCTGCGCTTGTACGTGGCGCATCGTAGCGTGGTAATCGACCGCCATTTGCTCCGGCTTCATGAAGTCCGCGACACGGAAACGGTGCTCCGTCTTTGCTTTCAGTTTCAAGTTCTCGTTGCGCATCGTTACCGGCAGATGGAGCGTACCCTCTACGGTCTTATTCGCCAAAGCGGCGTCCAAGTCCAAGCCGGAGACATTGATCTGCTCGTAGATAGCGTCTTTCAGATACAGATGCACTTTGCTCCGCATTGCCGGCGAAGAAGGGTTGATTCCCTTGCCTTCCGCTTGTAACGAACCGGCAAGTACCAGGTTCATCGTTCGTTTGAGGAACGGCGAGAGGTCAACGCGTTCCATCTCCACGTTTGCCCCATAGAGCTGATCGTCGATGTCGTAAAATGCACGAAGCGTAGCTTTCGAGCCCTTGAAATCCGCCTCTCCTTCCGTCTCGACCCGCATCGTTTTGAGGTTAAAGAGGGTGGCTTTGAGCTTAGCGTCCGCTCCCAGCTCCTCCGAATGTGCATGAAGTCCGGTGCTCGTGATAAGACTGTTGGTTATATCGACATAGGCGTTTCCGTCAATTGTATCAAAAGGCAGATAGAGTTTGGGCAAGTCCAACGCGAAACCGCCCACGTTCAAGCGTCGAGCGTCATACACATTACCGCCCACATTAACCAAGGTATTGGTGGAAAGCGATTTCGCCTTGATATGCATCCCTAAGGGGGTGAGTTGGAAATGGATTCTTCGCAGTTCGCCGTCGGGAATATCGAACGCCATAGGCGCCTTTTTGGGAGCGTCCTGTTTCTGTTCCTTTTTCTTCGCCTGCTTGCGCAGATCAACGCCCACGTTTGCGCCTTCCAACCGCAAGCCGTGCAAGGGATATTGACCCTTGGCGATGATCAACTCCGGCGAGGTGACATCCAAACTATCCACGATAATATCCAAGCCCACGGCAGCGATCAGGCTGTCCGAATGAAAAGTGACTTGGCGAAGATGCAGTTTCTCGACCTCAATAGGCAAGGTTAAAGGATTGAAAGGCACCGTGTCCTCTCGTCCGGAGGTCTGTAGGATGGCCTTCAGGCGCAACGCGCGCACGTAAATCAAAGTATCCTGTCCGCGGTGCCCCACAAAAAGGCTGTCCACTTCTACGCCCAAAGGCAGATCCGTTTTGCCTTTGTACGCACGGTATAAGAGCATGGGAGAATGATGAAAAGGCGAGAGATAGAGATGCCCCAGATCGATATCGAAATCCGTTTTCTCATTGGCGACCGCCACTCCTTTTTCCACCACCGCCTCGCGGCAGGAAGGAGTAGCCACAACAACAATAACTGCTGTTACAAGCAGTAAAACGAACCCCGTTACTGTTCCCAAAAGAACCAGTGGGATCTTCCAAAGTAGATTGCTTTTCTTCAAATCGGATGCAAAGATACGACAAATTTTGGATATATGCAAGAAAAAGCGCACAAAAATGCGCTTTTTGTTTGTTTTTTACGCGTGCTCTGCGTCGTACTCTTGGCCTCAAATGGTTATGTTTGCCGGCATAGTTGGCTGCAAAACGTTTTTGGTTAGCTGCTTCAGCGGGTGTTTTGATGTGCTTGGAGCGATCGGGACACCGGCAGCTGTAGAGCTTGCCTTTGGGTGATCGCCGGATGTAAAAACCGACATTTTGATAGACCATGCCATACATGGTGTCTATCGGCATAATGGGGATTATTCTCATAGGTTGTTATTTTTTAGCCGGATGTTAGTCCGGCAAGATGAACTTGACAAAGACCCTACAGTGAGGTCGCGGGGATATCGCGGGGATATCGCGGGGATATCGCGGGTTCAACAGGTAAAGGGAGGCTTTCGGGAGGGTTGCCGGGTGGATGCCGGATGGCATCCGACCTAATGGACGACGCTTTTGGGATGTCCGGATACAATCCGGACGCAATGGACAAAGTCATTCAGGCGGACGGCGGACAGGCGGACACCCTTTTTTATAAACTCACACACGCGTGTGGGTGTATGTATTTTACGGAAAGGGTGTCCGCCCGTCCGCCCGGTCCGAGGCGCAGAACGAGGCGAGGCGGATGCGGCGAATTATAATTTGCATTTCCTATGATTTTTTCTATTGGTCCAATTACCCAAAAACGCCCAAAATAAATCCCAAAGCAAAAATCCCACTACGCTCACGCGCAACGGGATCGATAAATACAAAACTTTATGAAAAACTTATGTACAAAAGTATTACGCTTCGTTTTTTCTTCTGAATGTCTTTAAAAGCACATATGCCGTCACAAAGAGCAGCAAGGGCAGAACGGGGCTGCCAAGGGGCATATCTTCCGAATTATCATCAAATGCGCCGGCTTTGCGAGGACCGCCACCTATTCGTTGGGCAGGCGCATAGGAAGAGCCGTTGATGGATGCAATGCCATCCGCATTAAGCATCGGGGTAGCAGAATACGCACTTCCTGTACTCATCATAGCACTGCCGGTAGAGCGGAAAGAAACTGACGGCATAGATACACCCTGTGCCGGTTGTTCCTGCGGAAATTGAGCCATAACAACAAGGCTGACAAAAAGTAATCCGATAGTTATGATCTTTTTCATGATTAAGCCTCCTTTCCGTTATTGAATTATTCTACCCAAAGCGTCATACAATGCTCCGGCGCGGAAGATGTACAAATGCGTATCAATAATCACTTTATTAGCGCCCGGCGAGGGTGTGTTAGAAGCCTCCATACCGGTTGCTATACTTGGCGCTATGCGGGTCAAAATAAAGCGATTATGCGCATCTCCGTCCGCCGTTGTGAAGGTGTACGAATTACCTGTTTGGACGCGTGTATATAGTTGCGTTTGCGTGTCATAGAGATAGAGTGCTTCATCGTCGTATTCAAAGGTAAAGGTGAAGAGATCATCCGCTTCTCCTGCTTTGAATCCCAACAAAGTGCCTTCTATATCCGGCGAGCAGTTGATCGCCATATTGCCGTCCTCTGTTACGGCATATAACTGCGGCGCTGCGTCGTCACCGGGCAGGAAACGGCCGTCCCAGCCATCGTCAAAGCCTCCGGAGAAATCCGCGCGACTAAGCAAAACGATATTCGCAACGTAGCCGCTTTCACCGGATACTTTGAGTTTCAGCACCGTTGGGGCAGTTTGTTCAGCCTCTGTTCTACGCGGTGCGCGAGTAGGCACGATAGCTGCTGTTCCGTTGGTGGACGGATTATATACCAAGCGCTCATAATTGAACTTGAGGCTCGGGCTGGGACCGGTTGCAAAGACAGAGAATGCCTGCATAGAGGGGATGACGGTTAGTCCGACATATGATGCAGAATTAGCCGGTAATACGCAATACTGACCTGCATCGATGGTGTTTGCATCACCCGCATCCATTGCATGATCATTCTGATCCGCCGGCGTTCCGGCATTGAAGATATAGATCGTCTTCTCTATGTTGTTAAAGTCTCCGTCCTCAAAATTCGGAATATAGATCGGTGCGACCCAAGAGTTAGCGAACATATTCTCCGTGTTGGAACTTCCGTTGTAATAACCGGTGATGGTCTCTTCCGCTGAGCGGTTGAGTGTTCCTTGCATCTCCATGACCGGTTCGGTGGTTTGATTAGTCAGGATATTATATCCATAGAAACCATTCATCTTCTCTCCTGTGGCGGCTACCCTTTTCCATTCATGGTTAGGTCCAAGGTTACCGTCATGCCCCGCCATAAAACGATAGATCTTTGTGCCGTAATAGTCATACAAGATATCGTTCTCATCATTGAATGGTGTGCCAATAAACTGATTGACATTATGCCCGTCCACTTTCTTGGCTTTGGTGGCGAAATAGACCGTCGCTTTGTTCGTGCCATCATTGGTACCCATCACGAGTGCGCCATTGCCTTCTGCGAGGGATGATCCAATGACGACATCTTCATACCCGGTAGCGCCATAGGTCGAGCCGTCTGTGGTCTTCTTGATGGTCGCACGAACCACCAGTTCTTTACCTGCAGGAATATCTATTTTGCCGGTATTCGGGCTGTCCTTTTTAATCAGCACGCGTTTGGCTTTGGCATCAGCGATATCCACCTCGACCGGTTTCGGAACAATCGCCACCTCATCAATAGTAGGTATATGTCCTTCAGACCAGTTACCCACTTGATTCCATTTAGTGGTATATCCCTCAACGTCCCCTTCAAAAGTGTTGTTTTTCTCAACGAATTTAACGAACGCATTCACAGTTCCGACAACTTCCCATGACGGGGTTAAATTATTCGGACCGATAAACGGATCGCCCGTACAGGCATCCCCACTCCACCAACCGGCTACATAATAGGAGGATACAGGAGAAGCGGTAAAAGAAATGGTACTTCCCGCTGCTACCCAAGCGTCGTTTGCCACAGGTGCACTCTCGCCGCCTTCGTTCACAGAAACTGTTACTATTCCTCCATCATCACCGGTAGAAAGACTGCTTAGGTTTTCTGCTTCTGCATGTTTCCAACCCATATGCACTTGGTACGAAAGTTGACGATCCACCTGAATAGAAGGCCAGTAGTTCCCGTCATTGGATATATTCGTGATATGGAACGTATATGTACCACGACCAAGTGTGTTGATATTTACATCTTCTCCGTCATCGGTAAGATTAAGTTGCCAATTATTGTATATTCCATGCCCCGGGTCATATTCTGCGGGAAGTACAGCATCTTTTGTGCCGCATCCAACTGCTTTGTCCTTGACCCTATCGTAAATACGAAACTTATAACTGGTTGCCCTCCCTAAGGTACGATCACATTTCAAAACAACTTTATCCGCTCCATCACCTAAGGAAGTAAAACCAATCACAGCAAAATCAGCGGCAGTATTATACTCCCATCCGGGCATTCCGGCTGGTGTGTTATCATACCGAGATCCGACTAAGCCGTACCGGCATTGAAAAACAGCGGTAAGCGTTCCTGTATGTTGCGCTTTTATCTTGATCGGATTAGAAGTTGAGCTATACTCTTCTCCATCACTCACATAGACATCATATTCGCTGTCAGTTTGGGAGAAACGCCATTCTTTAAACACGTAAGCATCATTAGCGGGAACGGCTCGTATCTCCGCTGTTTCGGTCACATAATAAGCGTTTACGGAAGTCGCCTCTTCTCCATTCACCGTAATAGTACCTCCTTGCAACGAATCAGAACTGTTTTCCGGTGCAGAAGGAGTGACTGCCAAAGTAATATCATAAGGATGTTCCGTCCATTTGGCATAGAGTGTAGTGGTGTCTCCGGCATGTATCCATTTGCCAGAGGAAGTATAGTCAGTAACATTCGTTTGCCAATTACCATCGGCATCAATAATCTGCACTCCACCACCTTCTGCTGCTGTATAATAACCCCCAAAATCATAATGACTCTTAATAGGTTTATTGATCTTCGTAGATAACGCCGTATCATTAAATGCCACAGGCACACCTAAGGTTCCTTTCTTTCCTTCATCCGCTCCTTGGTTCTCCAATTTGATATACACTTGGAAAGTTGCCCATACCCATGCAGAACCATTATGATAGACATAGTGACCCTTATGATCATCAGTTACCTCCATATTGCTTGTAGCATGATATACGCCTCCGTCACCGCCATTTAGTCCTTGTGCTATTTTGAAATGAGGATATTTCGTCAAAACCGGATACGTATAAAATGTTTTTGCCGGGGATTTAGAAGTGAAAGATGCTGTCATTTTAGGATCAATGCCTCCATCAGTTAGTGCCACATCCGGTGTACCTGTGTACCAATTATGAATATAGCTATAACTACCACCATTCCAATCGCTATATTTCTCCATATAGACATAGTCCATAGAGGGATGCACAATATCTTCTGGGAAAAGGATCTTCAAAGTCTTATTTTCCTCATCCCATTCAAAGGTATATTCCCCGGCTTTTGTTGTCATCAACATCACATTGTGACCTGATAAATTTGTGGAATTAATCTCCACCGCATCCGTCTGTCCCACATAGGTATAGTCATTATCGCGAGTACCGCATCCGTACCAAGTACTTGTTGCACGATCATGTACTTTGAAGTTATAAGCAGTATGTGCATCTAATGTAATCGTTCCTCTATGCGTATGTTCGGAAACAAATGGAAGTCCATTGAATACATCCCAATTACCCATTTTATCTTTTTCTGCATCTTCCTCATAAATGTTTTTTCCAAGAATTGTCCATTGATGATCAAAGGTTGCAGTGATTTCGCAGTCCTCTGTAACATAATAAGTTGTGCCATCGATAAGTGTAGCGCCCGTAACTGTGAGAGAAGCCAGAGTATAATGCGCATCCGGGGTAGTTGTAATTTCTATTATCTGCGTTGGATAGACCTTATCGCCTGTTGAAAGAGGAGCCTTGGTAGTGCCATCTGTTTTAGTGTATTTCTGAACTGACACCGTTCCATGACTTGGGCTACTATTGTAAGTAACGGAATACGTAGGCAGAGTGACTATTGATCCTCCGTTATCGGTTGTTTGATCATTGACATTATAATATTGGCATCCGTTGGAAAGATCTCCATTGGCGGACTTAATTTGCAAATAACAGTCGCTGGTCACATCATATTTCTGAAACAACAACTGCTTGCTAATAATTACATCTCCAGTATAACTAGGATTACTAGATTGTCCATCATATGGTTGATAAATAGTCTCTCCTCCTGTCAATCCGCTGCCATTTGCGACAGAAAATGCTCCATAATTTTCCCACTTTCCGCTTTGAGTATAAAGATAGAGATATTTTGTACCTGGTACTGATGTCATCGCAGTTGCGGCACTCCAATTGTCTCTTCCTATACGAAAATAAGGTGTGCCAAAATCGGTGCAATTCTGCATATCAAAATATATCTTGCGCCCATTAGCCAAGTCCCACGCCCACGAGTGGCTTACTCCGAGGGAAAGAATAAGAATGAAGATGGCTGTGCATCTGAAAAAATAGTTTTTCATATGTATTGGATTTTTAAATCAGTAACCCTGCGGCGAGCCAACGCCGCAAGGCCGGTATAAGGGCAAAAGCCCTAAAAGATTATTTTACTTCAGCGCCCAGGGCATTGAAGGACTTGCCGTCACGGATGATACGCAGTTCGCCGTTGACGATACATTTAACGGACTTGCCTTCCGTCTGGATAGTCTCCACCGCCGTAGAAATTTCCGGGAAAGCGACAACGAGGTTCTGGCTTGCGAATGTCCAGGTGAAGGTGTAATCACCGGTTTTGTCTGCTACGAACTCGAAGTTTCTGCCCTCGTTGACAATATTGACATTATCGGCATGATCCCATTCACGGTGAATCTGGTATTTGGTTTCGCCCTCACCGTTGAGACTGAGGTAGAATCCTTCGAGCCATACCTTCATGTCGTATGTACCTTCCGTAAGAGCAAACGTCACGCTGGCGCTTGCTTTATCCTCCGCAATGGTCATCGGGTGTGCACCTTGTCCCCATGCCCCTTCGGCAAAACTGCCTACGATAGAAACGGCAGGTCTTTCGCCGTGTGCGAGCCAAGCGCCGTCCGTCCAGCCGACCAGATAGTAGCAGTCTTTTCCTTCCGGGATGACGAGATCAGAGGTTTTTGTCCAGAGGTTCTCAGAGTCCCAAGAAGGGATAGACTCGCATTCGCCCTGTGCACGGACAAAAAGCAAGTTGTTGTTGTCATTAGGAATTTCTGCTGAGAACAGATATTCCTCCCCCTCTACAAGGGCTAACTTGGCATCCGCATCTGTGGCTCCTCCCCAAGAGTGAACAAAGAACACTGCTCCGAAGGACTTCCAATCGTCATTGACTTGCAGGTAAATGCTTTTAGCAGAGAGGCTGCTTACTGCCATCACTGCTACGAAAAAGGTAAAAATCTTTCGCATAATACAATGTATTTTTAATGGTTAATAAAATGGGTTAATTATAGTTTTATTGTTTCGGTACAATCTTTATCGCACATCCCCCACCGGCAGCTGTGAAGAGTCTGAGCTTCGATTTAGAGGTCACGGTTTTGGTAGTAATGGTATATGCCTGCGGGTTATTGCGGTAATGCGCATCTTTCGCGTCGGCATAGATGGTTGCGGTATATTTCAGTCCTGCGGGCAGGAAAGAGAGGTCGATCATTGCGGTTCGCGGATCATAGCCGTTGGTGGAACCAATGAACCAAGCGTTATTGTCTTTCTGCTTGCGGGCGATAGTGACATACTCATAAGGCTCAGCCTCCAGATAATAAACCGTATCCCATTCTACGGGCACATCAACGATAAACTGGAAAGCATCGCGGAATCGCTCGTAGTTCTCGGGTAGGTCTGCCGCCATCTGAAGCGGGCTATAGAGAGTGACATAAAGCGAGAGTTGGTTGCAGAGGGTGGTGTTGCACCATGAGTGGGAATTGGGATTGAGTTTATGGATGTCGTTCTCAAAGATACCCGGTGTATAGTCCATCGGACCTCCGATGAGACGAGTGAAGGGCAGCATGGTCGTATGGTTCGGGACAGAGCCTCCGAAAGCTTGATACTCCGTGCCCTGTGCAGACTCATTACCGATAAGATTCGGCCATGTACGGCATAGTCCTGTCGGACGCACTGCTTCATGCGCATTCACCATCAGATGATACTTAGCAGCTTTCTCAAGACAGTACTGATAGTGGTTATTCATGAACTGGGAGTAATGATGTTCACCGATCGGCAGGATATTTCCCACGTAGCCGGATTTGACAGCAGGGTACTCGTATTTGCGCATGAACCGGTAGGCGGTATCAAGCCATCGCTCGTAATTACGGATAGCGCCGGAGGTCTCGTGGTGCATGATCATCTTCACGCCCTTGGATTTGGCATAATCATGGATGCCCTCCACGTCAAAATCCGGATACGGTGTTACGAAATCATAGACGAAGTCCTTCTCATTGCCGAACCAGTCTTCCCATCCGATATTCCACCCCTCGACGAGCACGCCATCGAAGCCGTATTTGGCAGCAAAATCAATATAGCGCTTGACGTTCTCAGTCGTCGCGCCATGACGACCGTGTGGTTTGGCTTTGGAATAATCCGTGACGCCGATATGGATAGACGGGAAATCCCATGTGTAGCTCCAATCCCGCATGCCTGCGATCATCTCCCACCATACGCCTACATACTTCATGGGCTTGATCCATGAGGTGTCCTCAATCTTACAAGGCTCGTTAAGGTTGAGCACGATACGGGAAGCAAGGATATCTTTCGCCGTCTCGCCGACCATGATGACGCGCCAAGGGGAAGTAGCCGAAGTCTGGATATGTCCTTTGGTGCCATCAATATCAGGAGTGAGATGGGACACAAAGGTGTATTTGAGACTTGAGATTTGAGATTTGAGATTTTCTTTCAAATCGAGATGCATGCAGGAGTAGTTGACGAGTGCTGCCTCATGGATATTGAGCCAAAGACCATTATTTGTTTTGAGCAGCACCGGTGTCTGCACTCCGGATGTAGAGAACGTAGTGGTAGAGAGATTGGCTTTGTTCGTATTCTCCTGAATGGAGCGGATCTCACTCAGTTTAGAGCGGGTATATTCATACTCCTGCGTATCATAATCTCCGGGGATCCAATATGCCGTAATATCTCCGGGTATAGCGAACTCCGTTTGCTCCTCCTCTATGACGAAGTAATTGAGGTTCTTTTGTTGCGGGAAGATATAGCGGAATCCCAGACCGTCATCGTAGAGACGGAATTGGATCCGGATATAGCGGTCTTTAGCGGGCTGGGTAAGGGTAATGAGCATCTCGTGATAGCTATCATGGATACGGCGTTCCTCGCCCCAAACGGGCTCCCACCAACTATCATGGATAAATCGTTCGCTGCCGGTCATCACAAAGCCGGTGAGCAGACCATTCACTTCCTCCGTCGGGCGCTCTTTGGTACCGAAATCATTAAAATCCGTACGTCCTTTCTCTCCTCTAATCGTCAGGCCAAGAAATGAGGGACGAATGACCGTATCGCCCTTATGAAGGAGCCAATAGACCGGTCTTCCTTCCTGCACATCAAAGTACGCAGCGAGGTTCAGAGACGGGGACTCTACTTTCTCAATGGAGTATAAGAACCCCACCCTGCCTCCCCACAAAGGGAGGAGAAATAAACACAAGGTTAAAATACACTTTTTCATAACTATCAATTTTCAACAACAATCATGGTCCAATATTGGAGGGCAGGCAGTGTGATGGATACTTTGCCGGCGGAATAGTCAAAGTCCAGTTCTTGCGGAGCGCCCTGCTGATCGTCCGGCGAAGCGACCCAAATACGCTCAGGCTGTTTGGTTACAGCGAAAGAGAGCGGTATGTCTTTGAGTTTTGTCTGCGATGCCTGGTCTCCGTCCGAGTCGCACCAATCGAGGTGCGTGGCATTGCGATAGGAGAGCAGGTGGATCACATCGCGCGAGCCGACATGCCGTCCTACTGTAGCGATCTGGTTCGGTTGCGGTCCCCATTGATTAAAGACACAACTGTCATGCGTGCTGGTGATATCGACACCGAACCAATCGCTGTTGATCCCTGCCATAGGAGCATCCGGGCGCAGGAGGTTCTCATACGCCACCGCAAAATCGTAATAACGGATCATGGCGCGTTTGAGTTCACCGGTCATGGACAGGTTATCGTCGGGGAAATACTCATGGCAGAGCATGTGTTCACCCATTTGTAGGATCGTACCGCCCCAAGCGGAAGCCACGGCGGTTGCCATGATAATACCCGGCGTGTTGAAATAGCCGCGTCCCTTCTGACCATAGTTGTAGTTGAGGTACGCCGCCAGAACGGTCTGTTTGCCGGAAGACCAGGAAGCATTATTGGTGATTATATCTGAGAAGATGGTATAGCCCTTGGTATTAGAATGTTCCCATACCTCGGTGTAGCAAAAATCTACGTGTGCAGAAGCTATCTGTCCCTGCTGACCGTATTGCCCGACGGCATTCATGACGATGCGCTTGTCAGGCTGTGCCTTTTTCTCATTGGCAATGAAAGCTCCGAAAGCCGACTGTACATCCACCTCATTGCCGGCATAGTCATAGACGGTAGTCGGTCGTGCGCCGAGTTGGTCTATCTGCCATCCGTCGAAATTGAAGATAGCATATACCTCATCGTTTCGCTCGCGGAGGTAGTCTCGCCAGCCCTGTTGGTGCATATCCGCCAGATAGATAGCGCTCTTGAAAGGCGAGCCCAGAGGGTGGTTATCAATCTTCGTATGGTTACGGTCGGTATAAAGCAGCCATTCGCGGCTCACGTTATCCGTTGCGAAATCCTCCAGACATCCATATCCCAAGTTATAAAAGAGCGTGAGCATTCCCCGGGAATGCGCACCGTCGATATAGGACTGAACGGTAGTGCGATAGCAGTTACGAGAGATGATATCCGTCCAGCTATCCATCGGTTGTGTTGCGGAACCAGCCAGCGGGTGGTGGTGTTTCCAATGCCAGTCCTGGAACTGGACATAGTTGATATGATACCTGTTGAGGTCATTGAGGACGGTGTTGATCTCGGAGGGAGACATCGCGCCATAGGAGGAAAGGAAGCCGTTTCGGGGAAAACGACTCGGTTCGGAAGACACATCGATACCTATCGAAGCAAAGACAGAGTCCTTTCCGTTGACGGTGGCATGAAGTTCCGCCATGTAGCCCTGAAAATCCTCTGCGGGCGGTTGCCAAGACCATGATTTGGAAGAAAGCGGCTCCTCTTTGAGGGTCTTTCCCAGATGCGTATAACGCACCGTGAGCGCCTGTTCCGGCAGACTGTTGATCGTGAGCCGGACCGTCTCACCCGGCTTATACGCCGCTTTGTCGGTATTCATCATATACGGAATATAACTCTCGCCATACGTGATAGGGTCGTTCTTCGGATCGATCGTATTGCATGCCGACAGGATGAAGTACAAAGGTACCAAATACAATGAACAAACGATATTTCTGAAAATCAGTTTCATAATTTTATAAAGGATATAGTGGTGTCACTTAGGTTAATACGAATACTCCAGTTACCGGGCTCGGAGATGAGCCATTTGTTATCGTCTCCTCCGGTTCGGATTTCAAAAGAGCCTTTCTCCGCCGGCGCACAGTCGGGCGTCGGCGCATAGATCATCTCTCCTGACCAATCGGACTTGATCTCCGTGGGGAACTTGAGTTGCCCGGCTCCAAGAGGACCTTCATACGTAAAGATATTCGCTTCGGGGTGGCTCATTTCCGTCAAGTTATCCCAACTCCAACCTCCGGGAGCAGCATCGCCTATCATGTACAGATGGCTATATTCCTCGCCGCCGAGATAAGTGACCGTGAGAGTCAGATCTTTAGTATCCGCCTCGATGCGGTAGTTGCCCGCTTTGCTGATCACCCATTTGAAATCGGGATAGTCCTCTTCCTCCTGGCGATACACCATCTTGGTCTCATCCAGCGAGTCACGGACGTAACAAGGCATCCAATCGGTGTTGGTGGCGAGTAGCTTGAATTCGCCTTTGTGCATTCTGCCGGTCCAGGAGAAGAGATCAAAATCGTTCATATCCAGCACCATCGGTGTGGCACGTCCCATATTCCATCCGTTCGGTGTAGCATCGCCGATCAGATAGAGATCCGTGAGCATGGTAGCATACCAGGCAATGACCACTTTCACCACGGGAGATACTTGTTCCTCGCCCGTTTGCAGCACTTTGGCACGCACGCGGAACTCAAAAGTCTGATAGGTCATTTCCTCTATCTCCGGGAAGGTCTGAAGGAGCGTATCCGCCAGTTGCTTATGTCCGAAGACCATCGTCCTGTTCGCCGTGCGGCCTGTTTCCCATTTTAATCCCCCGGCAAAAGCATTTCCCTCTTTGTCCATCTCGAGGGTATAAGCGATAGCCGACCCCGTACCGTGATTGGTACCAGCTGTCCATGCCAACTCCAATGCCGGCAGGTCTTTATACACCGGCAGACAAAGAACCGAGTCTTTCGAGACCGTGAGCGCAAGCGGTTTCTCCGGCGCTACCGGATCTACGGGTTTTTCGCATGCCATGAACGCAAATACGATAAGGCTCAAAAGCGCCAACTTTGTAATAATAATCCTTTTCATATTACCATCCGGGGTTTTGGGTTAACAATTCGTTTGCCTCGATCTCCTGCATAGGGATCGGGAAGAGAAGATGCTTTGTGGTAGCCGATGCCTTACCGATCGAATGCAGGAAATTGAGCGCATAATTATCGGGGTACCGGAGCATGTCAAACCACCTGTGTCCCTCAAAAGCGAGCTCTACCCTTCTCTCGTGGATGATTTTCTCCCTCATCTGCGGCTGTGTCAATCCCTCTATCTGCATGCGGCTGGTTAGTCCGGCACGTTTGCGCACCTGATACAACGGCTCTTCCGCCTCCGATGTGCGGCCTAATTCATTCAGCGCCTCCGCTTTCATCAGCAGCACATCGGCATAACGGGTAACAATCCAGTTTTGATTGGAGGTGTTATAGTCCGGCGACTGCGCTTTAGTAAGCAGGAACTTACGCACATTATAGCCCGTTGTGGACCATGTGCCGGAATAAGTATAGCCGTCAAAAGTAGGACAACCGGTATAGAAAATCGTCAGGTCTTTCCGCAAATCACCGGGTTCGTACAGGCTGACAAACTCCGCGGTAGGTTGGTTCCAACCATAGCAGCCTGCCGCCATACCGGAGTTACGCGGACCTTGATACGTGCTGATCCACGAAGCCTGGTTTTCGTTCGACCAAAAGTCTTTGTTGGTCTTACCGTAATACTGCACTTCGAAGATGGACTCTACCCCATTCTGCTTGGCGGGATTATAGTTATCGGCATAATTGGGAGCCAACTGATAGCCCATCGCGCCTATTTCTTCGCACAGGCGGACAACTTCGTTGTATTTAGCATTATCGGGCTGATAAGTAAGATAGACGCGCGCCAGCTCCACCATCGCCGCCTCCTGCGTAGCGCGACCTATATCTTTGCTGCCGTACTTGCTGCGCTGCGGAAGGAGCGAAATGGCCTTTTTGAGATCCTCCACAATGAGGGTATAGACCTCATCCACCGATGCACGCGGCATCTTCAGTTGGCTGTCTGCAGAAAGGGGCTCGGTAGGCATAGGCACTCCTCCGAAAAGGCGCACTAATATAAAATAGTAATGCGCGCGCAGGAAATGCGCCTCGCCTAACAGACGCGATTTGATGTCATTATCAATATCCATCTGCGGCACATTAGCCAGTACGAAGTTACACCGTAATATACCCGGTGCCGGTCCGCGCCACAGATCCAATGCCGCAAAATTATCCGACGTAGCGATAAAATTAGCCATCTCCACCGTCTCCAGACCGTCCGTACCACCGCCGGCACCGACTACGCTTTCGCCGGCAATAATATCCAGCGCCCAGATACGCATGTTATACAGTTTAGGCCATTGCAGCGGCTGGTAACAGGCGTTCACAGCGGCTATAGCATCCGCTTCGGTCTGGAAACCGTTGGTGGTATCGACTGAGTCCCAAGGCTTGCGCTCCAGGAAATTGCAAGCAGTACAAAGTGACAACGTACAAAGTACTATATATCTATAAAATCGTTTTGTTTTCATAGTTTTTCCTCCTCCATTAGAACATGATATTAAGACCGAATGTAAAATTGCGGGTGATCGGATACACATTGCCGTCAATACCCGATCCTCCTACCTCCGGGTCAAGACCGGTATAGCGGGTGATGGTATATAAGTTTTGTCCCGACACGGAGAAACGCACCTCTTCCATCAGGGCTTTTTTAGTCAGATGCTTGGGCAGGGTATATCCGATAGTAATGTTTTTCAGACGCAAATAGTCTCCCGACTCAAGGAAGCGGTCGGAGGTACGGTTGTTTTTATTCGGATCGGAGAACACGGCACGTGGCATTGTGGTGGAGTGATAGTCGGGGCGCCAGCGGTCGAGCACCGTTGTCATTTGGTTTTGTGCCACAGACATAGCCTCCAAGGTCGCTCTGTTGCCGTTATAGATCTTGTTGCCCGCTGCACCCTGTAGATAAATCTCCACATCCACGCCGTAGAACTCAAAGCGGTTGTTCATGGAGAAGGTCCAAGAAGGCATTGGTGTACCTAAAATCATACGGTCGTCCTCGTTGATCACCCCGTCGTTATTGAGATCCTTGAAGCGGATATCACCCGGCTGTGTAGAGGTATAAGGATCGCTGCCTATCGTTTGGATAGCGTGATTATCTATTTCCTCCTGTGTTTGGAAAATCCCATCCGTCACATAGCCGAAATAGGAAGCCACGGGATATCCCACTTTGTGGATATTACAATCAAAATACATTGGCACATCGCCGTTGAGCGAGAGCAGTTTGTTTCGGTTGTATGCCACATTGACCGTAGTGGTCCATGTGAAGTTCGAGCGCTTGATATTCATACTGTTCAGGCTGATCTCCACACCCATATTCTGCATTTTGCCGGCATTGATATTCGGTACGGCTTGGTCGGAGTAACCGCTGCTGATAGGTACGGACATCGGTACTAACATGTCGTTTGTGTTCTTGATATATCCGTCAATGGTGGCATGGAGTCGCTGATCGAGAAGCGCCATGTCTATACCGACGTTGTATTGCTCCACTGTTTCCCACCGCACATTGGGGTTAGGCAGCACCCAAGGCGCCAGACCGGCTACTTGCGTTCCGCCGAAGAGGTATTGTACGGTCTGCAACTGTGAGGCATAAGCGTAATTGCCCACAGAGGCTTGGTTTCCTGTCTGACCATAGCCGGCACGCAGTTTGAGATCCGAGAGGGCAAAGGTCTTTTCAAACCACTTCTCTTCGCTCATTCGCCATGCCAACGCCACGGAGGGGAAATACCCCCATCTGTTTTTCTTGGCAAAACGGCTTGAACCGTCCGCACGGAAAGTAGCGGTGATCATATACCGGTTGTCGTATCCGTAGGTCACACGTCCCATGAAGGAGAGCAGCGCCCAATCGGATTTGTTGCCGCTCAGCGTCGGCGTGAGCAGACCATTGCTTAACTGACGCGCCTCCTCGGAGATGAAACCTTGCACCGAACCCGACATGTATTCATAGTTGTTCGCCTGCATGGAAGAACCGATCATGGCGGTAAAGGAGTGCTTCTCATTGAATGTTTTGATGAAGGTCAGCGTGTTGTCCCAAAGCCATGTGATACTCTTGTCGAAAGAGTGACTTACCTGGCTCTCCGGCTGCGCGATAGGTTTCCAGTCATACGCCGGTGACCACCCTTCCGTATCCCAATACATCACCTGCATACCGAAGGTGGTCTTGAAGACAACCCAATCAACAGGCTTGATCTCGGCATATATATTTCCCAAGAGGTTATAGCCTTTGGTTGTGCTGTTGCTGAGTTTCATTTTACCGATAGGATTGGTGATATCGCCGACATACATCGCCAAACCAACCGGTCCCGCCCAAGTGCCGTCGGGGTTATAAACAGGCTGTGTCGGCAAGGCACGCATGGTATTTTGGATATTATACTCGCCGTTCGATTTGGTATCGTGGTTAAGGCTCAGTTTATGACCGAAACGCAACCAGTTAAACAATTGCGTATCATGGTTAAATTGCAGCGTAATACGCTTGTAATCCGTCGTTTTGACAATACCCTTCTGGTCAAAATAAGCCCCGGACACATAGAAATTGGATTTCTGAGTGCCTCCGGAATAACTGAGGCAATAATTCTGTGTAGGCGCGAATTGCCATAACTGGCTCATCCAGTCCGTTCCGACGCCTAATGCCGTCGGATCAGCATAAGCGGTATATTGCGGCTGACCGGCAGCTGACATCATCTCATTATGAAGAGAGGCGAACTGCGAGGCATTCAATAAAGGGAGGGTGCGCTGGATCTGATCAAAACCGAACGAGCCTTTGAGAGAGATATGCCCTTTCTCGTTCTCTCCTTTCTTGGTGGTGATAATCACTACTCCGTACGCACCGCGCGATCCATATATGGCAGTAGCTGAGGCATCTTTGAGCACATCGATACTCGCCACATCGTCCATGTTGATCATATTCAGCGGCACGTCGGTAGGCACTCCGTCTATGACGATCAGCGGTTGGGAGTTATTGATACTACCTATACCACGAATGTTGAGACTGACATTGCTACCCGGGGCACCCGCTCCTGTTACCTGCAAACCGGCGGCGCGCCCCTCCAAAGCAGCTCCTATAGAGGGAGCAGGGGTCTTCTGCAAATCCTTGTCATTCACTTGTGCAATAGCGCCGGTCAGGTCGCTTTTCTTCTGCACACCATAACCGACAACCACTACCTCTTCCAGCACTTCCGTGTCCTCTTTAAGAATAACATGCATCTGGGAAGAAGCAGGTAATGTTTGAGAGGCGTATCCGACATAACTGATCACCAGGGACGCACCTTCCGCCACTTGAAGGCTAAAATTACCGTCAAAATCGGTTATCGTTCCATTGCTTGTGCCTTGTTCCAACACACTGGCACCGATAATCGGTTCTCCGTTTACATCCACAATAGTTCCCGTCACCTGCGCATACAACGGAAACGCACAGGCGAGAAAGAAACTGAATAAGATGGAAAAACTGAATTGTCTCATGCGAGTATTAAATTTGATTTGTATTAAGGTCGTGTCGGGTGGTTTTTCGATTGCAAAATTACTGCTTTTTTTACACACATGCAAGAGCGATATACAAAAAAGTAGCGGTTTATAGCTATTTAAGAACCATAAACCGCTGATTATCAACTATTACAAAAAATATCAGAAGGTACAAAAAAGTAGTAAAAAAATACTACAGTTCTGCAATTTTATGTTCAAATAAGTCTCTATCCCCTTTTGCCAAGTTACGCATACGGGTTCGTGAATTGTATATGGTAGAGAGCGAATAACGCAACATCTGGGCTATTTGTTTACTGTCCGTTATTCCCAATTTGATGAGTGCCAACACACGCAAATCGGTATTCAAACGTTCATCCGGCTTGATACGGATCTCCGCTTCGGGCACTAACAGTTCCCGTACTTGCTCCACAAAATTAGGACAGATGTGCATAAACGCCTCATCGAAATCCCGGTAAAAGGCATCTATCTGCGTTTGTGTGAACTGACGCGAACTGAGGATATCCGATAACTTGCGGTAGTTCTCCTCCTGCAGCAAGGTTTTCATCTTCTTGCGGCGCTCGTCATAGCGGTCTATCAGACGTGAGGTCATCTCCATATAATGCCCCACATAGACCTCTTTAATATGATTGCTTTTCAATAATTCGTCGTTACGTTGCTCCAAATCGGCATTAAGGGTCGCCAACTGCGTGTTTTTCTGATGGATATAGAATTGAAACATAATCAGCAGCAGCAAAATAATCACACCGGCAGAGATACCTCCAAGCATCCAGTATTGCTGCCTTCGGACCGATTTATGATAAGCTCGCTCAACAACGGGGAAAGCGGAACTCAATTCTATAGAACGCACGCGCGCGCTACCGGTCATGGCATCCGCGGCGGCACAACGCATATACGAATAAGCACGGTCGATATCCCCCTCTTCATAGAGCAGGACCGATAATTCACGAAGGGAGATATACTCGCGTATGGCATGCTGCAAATCGGCAATGGCGGAGATAGCGAGATAGTGTTTCTCCTGCTCCTTATTTCCTAATGCGTGGTATATATGGGCACGCGTCACGGCAAACACCGCTTCCTCGTCTCGTCCGGCTATATCGTGTTGGCGTGCATACCCGTCCAGCACATGGAGCGCACTGTCATACAACTGCTGTTCATACAGAAAATCCGCTCGTACTAATTCGTGCAGGAAAGAGCCCGCAGGGTGAACTTGCATCATCTGCTCGCGGTAATGCTGGGTGATCGCCGTATAGGTTTGTCTCTCACGACGAGTGCTCGCGAAATCGCGCATTAAACCATATATGGTACGGCGTAGATGCGAATAATAAGGATCCAGGACAGGGTCTAAAGGCGTTTGCAACGCAGAATCCATATAATTCAAACTCTCGTGAAACATACCGTTGCGCATCAGTCCCTCCGCATAATTGAGACGCGACACTTGCCGTTCAAAGGGCGTTTGAGCCATCTCCAGACGGGCTTCGGAATAATACAGCTGCGAGTCCAAATTATAAGATCTGTACTCTTCCACCAACCGTCCGTATTGCTCAAAAAGCGCGGCATGAGAAAGGGAGTCTTTCAATAGCGCGTGAAGTGAGTCTATACGGTACTCTCGCTCCTTTGTATATTCGGCGCGGACGTCTATGCAGTGATCCAACTCGCGGAGTAGTTGTGCATTTTCGTCATGCTTGCATGCACAACTGTTCCACATCACTACCGATGCCAAACAGATGTTTATATATACGAAAATCCGTTTCATACATACGAATTATCCTATTCGGGTACAAAGGTACAACAAATTTTGGATATATGCAAGCATTCGGGCATTTTTTTCAAAAAAAAGCGATTTGGGTACCAAAAAAGCGCCCCGAAGGACGCTCGAAATACCCACTTAAATGGTTAACGGACCACTAAGAATATATAAGAACAACTAACGATTATTACAGGAGGTGTTGAAATTAAAGTGGCGAAAGTGGCGATATTGGCGATATCGCCAAAATTGTCAATATCGCCATGCAAAAAAATGACATAAGAAATGTGAGAATTCTGAGAAATCTCACATTTCTCACATTTCTCAGTGCAAATTTTAATAGAAGCGGCATGGCATGCCGGGGAAAGGAAGGAGAGCGGCCTTGCCGTCATGCTTACGGACAGGCGCGGATACAGGACTGGCTATCTTAATAGTGGTTCCTCTCAGATTGATCTCGGAGCCGTTCAGCGCATGTCCTGTGAGTTGCCATTTATCCGCTTCTATCGTCATCTCGCCATCCGCAATGAGCCATTCCGCCACCGGTGAGTAATAACCTTGCTCCAGATAGGAGAGGGATGCAAAGCCGAATGTACTACCTTCAATGCGATATTGCTCATCATCACGGAATCCGGCATAAACGGTTCCGGGTTGCAAAGAGGTGTTCACCGGATAGGTGCCGGCAGGAATAGTAGTCTCGTTCAGATCGGTGAAGATATAGATAATCGCGAAAGGAACGCATTGGGTATTGTCCACCGTCACGGTGTTTGAAGTGCTATATGCCTGAATCGTCCAGAAGTTAAATCCGTAATTGGTGTATGGTTCGTACCCGGCGATTGACAGCGGTACTTCCTCATACGGGTTACCGGAATAGGAAGCAGGTCCTTGTGTAGCGTCCGGTTCGGGATAATAGTCCGGCACGGGCACTTTGGTAATACCGCCGTGCTGGATATCCGCGCCGCCTTTCGTACCGGCTACCACAGGTTTCTGCTCAGCCTGTACCACGGGTTGGAATTCCTCGCTCAGGAAAGCGACTACCATACAGTTCTCCGCATTCCATGCGGCGTTGAGTGTAGTAGTCAGTTCCATCTCATAGTGTCGTGTGGTATCCTCGGTAATCGCGATGGCATTTCCTTTGGGCGCGGAGAGGAAGGCACGAACGGCATTCGCGTGCATGAACTCCTGCCACCCCCGGAAGGTGTTATAATAGTCCAGTTGGCTGTCAATCATACCGGATTCCTTCACGAGAACGGTTAGTTTGAGATTTCCGTAATCGCTTTTACCGATCTTACCCGACACCTTGACTTTCAGTTCGCGTGTGGATGCATCGTAGGTGTTGAGAATATCCATCGTAGCATAGGTCGTAGTAGCGAACTGCGAGCGGACGGTTTGCGGGAGATAGCCCGGATGGAAGACCAGTTTACTGCCATCCGGAATGCGTGTTTTCGCACGATCTATCGTCATGCTCGGAGCGCCGTTCACCCCTAAGGACGAGGCGATGTTGGAACTGCCGGTGATGGTGAAATTATCGTTCGCATACCCGGCGTGATGGAGCACCAGCACCCAGTTGGTATCATTGCCGATAAACTGCTGGATCGCATCCATGCCGTAAGGGCAATAACCGCATGATTGCGAGGTAAACTCCTCAATAAGGTGTTTTTTGGGTACCGTAAAATCGACGATCGTGTCGGTGGAAGGAGTTGGCGTAGGAGGAACCGGTTGGTTCTTAGGTTCGCAAGCTGTCAGAGCCAGCATAGCGATGCTCGTCAGAGCAAAAAAGATTTTCTTCATAGCGGTATCAATTAAAAATTATTCATTGTTTGTCCTTGCAAGTTGATGAGATCGTTGCCGCGACGGATGAGAACCTGACCGTTACGCAGGATCTTTTCGTTTCCTTGGGCAGCGGGAGCCGTAGTGGTCTCGATCGCCTGTGCGGCATAGTTATAATGCACGGTCAGGGTACGTGTCTCAGTCCCGTCGGAGAAGGTGTAAACGACGGTCTCGTCCGATCCCGGTGCCGGTGTGTAATGCACGAACCAGTTCGCTATACCTTGCGGCATGAACTGCAATTCCTCGCGCTGTTCTTTGTTGCCCGGCATACATTGTCCGGCGCAACAAAACTCATCGTTCAGCCCAGCCGCCGTGCGAACGATCGTCACATTCAGTGCGCCGGAACTCAACAGCGTACCATTGATCTCCATGCGTTTCTCGCCGGAGAGCGGATCTTCTTCCGCCTCTGTCAACGTCAGTTCCATTCCATGAGCAGGAATATCCCCTTGCCCGGTAATACTGACAATCAACGCATTAGCGTTCATCGCCCACATCAGAGCGATAGTCATAATCATCCAATTTCGTTTCATAAGCTTGTAATATATGTTTATCTTTTGTATCAAACATCAGCGCTACGATCGAGCAATGCGTTATGCGGCATTGCTGCGGGATGTTCACATCGCCTGTTACGAGTCTGATGTTGGAATCCATGAGGGTACGTTGCCCCCATGTCTGATTGTTCGCAGCAGCGCGCAACACATGCCGGTGCGGGTAGTCTTTCTGTACGGATCCGTCGGGCATGGCTTGCATACCGGGTATGCTGTCCTCCACGAGCCAGAAAGCTATTTGCACTTCCTCCGTCTTGCGGGAGGTATAGACAGCCTGTATGCTGACTGTTCGGTTAACCGTGTCTGTTTGCAGCGTCACGGCTATATCCGGCGCGACAGAATCCGCCATCGCCTGTACCGCCAGACGGGACCACTCTGCGGCATCGAAGAAATACGTCCCGTTCTCCGCCTTCAGGTCGATGTTTCCGGTAGGGAAAGGCGTGGTCTCGGTACCGCCCATATAGCGATATACACTGTCCGCTTCCGGACAGGTATAGTCCTCTTTGCCTTGCGTGAAGGGGTTAGAGGCGGGATGTAGCGCAATGACGATCAGGTTCTCGCCGTATATCGTATGCAACGCTTGCGCCGTTTGGGCGGCGGTAGGACAATTGACGCACCGGAAGCCCGTGAACTCCAAAAGCACATGCCGCCTGTCGGTAGTTCCTTCGCCCGTGACAGGTATCAGACGTTCGTTCTCGCCGATCACCTCACATCCCGCAAACAGCAGGATCAGAGCTATGTACAAGATTTTCTTCATTTCTAAAACAAGAACGTATAATTGATCATCACTCCTTGTTGTTTCGGCACATATCGGCATACACCGCCTACGCAGTTATGCCCCTCTCTGGTCTTGGTATATCCGGCATTGACCCGGTGCGCCCCGTTGGTATAGGTGAGCGCGGCGGTGTAGAAATGCTCCCGGGTAGCCTCAGCAGTTCCGCCGACGTTATAGGTCCATTGCCCGCTGATCATCCAATGGCGGTAGAGACTGAGTTCACATAAAGCGAAGAGCCATTGTCCCCTGTAATCCCGCGAATAGAGATACTGCAACTCGCCCCGGACGGTGATATCCGCATTCACCTGCACTTTCGTGTCGATAACAGCAATACCGGACCGGATCAAACCGCCGGAACCCTCCACTATCTTTTGGTTGTAGTTCTGATACATCAGCATTGCATTCAGCCACCAGCGTTTGGTGAGCCGTTTGTTAAGCTCGATATTCACATCGGTGTAGTATTCGCCTTGGGCACTTCGGTCTATTCCCCAACTGCCGGGCCGGTCCAAACCGCGTATATGCGCGGCACTCAGTTTGAGGGTGGTGCCGTACCGTCCGCCCATCTTGGTCTTCCGCTTCCAGGTATAGACCATCTCCGCCTGAAAAGCCCATTCGCCATCCGCATAACGGGTGGCATAGGGGTATAGTCCCGCCAGGGCATACGTATGTTGCGGTGCAAACGCCGGAAGGTTATTGAGCCTACCCGCTATACCGGTGCGCAAGCGCTCGGAGCGAAAAGCCATATTATCCGAACGCTTCGCTTGTGCCAGAACCGAGAAGCCTTTCTGCGAATAGGACGCGCTCATATACAACGCCTCACCGGGGCGATAACTGAACCGGTTGTCCATACAGGGGTCATTCGCCTTGCGCGCATATTCGGCGTAGATATTCCATCCGCCCATATGCCATTCCGCACGCACTTCTCCGGCTCCTACCCATCGGGGCAGGTTATAGAGGTACAACGTGCCGTCAATGGGCACGATGATGGAATCGAACGCCTCATATTTGGACACGTAGCTTCCTCCGAAAGTAAGCCCCATGTTCCGTTGTTGCATGGCAGGGATCCATTGCTCCAGTTTCAATTCCAAGTCTCCGCCCAGAGTAGCATCCCGCTGATAATTCCAGCCGAAAGCGTGATCTTTATAACAACTCCAATAGCGCCGCTGCTTACCGCCGATGGCGGTGAGAGAAACACCCCGGAAGGGCTGTACTCTGATCTTCGCGCCGCGTAAAGCACCGTCGATACCTAACGCCCGCTCCTCGTATAGGTTGAGGATCATACCCGTACCGAACTGGCCATACACATCGCCGACCGTTATCTCACCCCACGTGAAAGCGGCTTCGAGACTGAGGTGGCTCATTCCGTATCCTCCGAAATCGGGTTCATATCCCAGCATCGGCCATTGGGTCAACTCCAGACGCGTGCTTGCCCGCAGTTCCCGGAACGTACTGCTCTGCTCCACCCCGTCATCCGAGGCATTCCGTTGCCAATGGAGCGAGAGGTCGAGATAGGAATTGCTATGGTACATCACCGGGCTCCAATCCAGCAAGCCTTCATGCTGAACGCCACCGGTCACATAGACGGTATCATTGGCGGATGCTGTCCACGCTGCCGCCAGCACCATAAACAATATGTAAATCGGCTTTTTCAATTATTTCAGATACTTCGCGATCTCGGTCTCTTCGCCGTCGGTATAACCCGCCTGCTGGAAGACGATTGTTCCTTTGCCGTCCAGCACAAAGAGATGCGGGATATTCTGTACATTCATAGCGCGTTTGAAGGTGCCGTTGGGATCCAGCAGAACATGGTATTCCCATCCGTTTCCATCCACCAGCGGACGCACTTTCTGCACATCCTGCGCTTGGTCAATCGAGATGATATACATCTCCACGCCCGTCTCTTCCTGCCAATCGGGATAGAGTTCGCTGATGGCTTTCAGCTCACGCATACAGGGTTTGCACCAAGTAGCGAAAAAGGACAGGATCACCGGTTTTCCTTTTCCCGCCAAAGACGCCATCGAGACCTCATTTCCCTCTATATCCTGCAACGTCACTTCCGGCAAAGCTGCCCGACAATTCAGCCCGAAAAGGGCTATTAACAGACTAATAACAATACGTTTCATGTGTTAGAAATTAAAAAAAATCAATTTGCGGTGCAAAATTACTACTTTTTTTGCACATATGCAAGAAAAAGCGCAAAAAAGTGCTCAAAAAGCACGATTTTCCGCATTTTCGTAGCATTTTGTTATTGAATCAGTGGGAAAGGGAAGTCCATCGGCGGAGGCCGTAGAGGCAGTTAGCGCACCAGAAAGCGTATTGCGCTACCATACAATAGTCCCCGGCTCGGTACCAGAGGATGACGCTGAAAACATCGACTGCGAGCCATATGAACCAATGCTCGCGAAAGGCGAGAATCATCAGCGCTTGTGCCACGAGCGCGGGCACGGTGGTGAAGGCATCGAGGTAGGGCTGTGTATCATCGGTGAAGGAGGCGAGTGCCCATCCTGCGAGGCATGCGCCGAGGAGTATGCCCGTTGTCAGGAGCGCAATGAGTTTTCCGGAAAGCGAGCGTGGAGTGACGGTGGAAGAATCGGATTGAAGTCGTCGTTTCCACACCACGACGCCGTAGATCATTGTGAAGAAATAATAGGCATTGATGGCGATCTCTCCGTAGAACCGCTGTTTCCAGCAGAGCCAGGTATAGGTGATCACCTGGGCAAAGCCGAAAAGGTAGGTGAAGATATTGGCTTGTGACGCCAGACAAACCGAACAGATGCCGAGACAGCCGGAGAAGAGGGAGAGGGACAAGACCCCCTCGGTCCCCCTAAAGGGGGATGAGAGGGCGAAAGTGATGACCTGGATCAGGAGACCCAGGGAAAGGAAGGTATAATCGAAGATCTTTTTGTTGGGCATGATTACTTATTTGCCGCGAGGCATGGTTATTTTTTCTTGTTAGCCGATGCTTTGATCAGTTCCTGGGGTTTGGCTTTCGTCTGCGGCAGAGCGGTGTAATCCCACTCCTGTTCAAAATCCCAGTTGGATTTGGTCTGGATTGATTCGTTGAAATAATAGACCGGTTCGGGCTGACGATGTTTCAGCCAATCGCCGGTGGTCCATTTGCCGTCTCCGTTCTCGTCGATATAGAGGCGCAGATAATAGGTATCGGGTTTGAGGAAGTCAAAGAAAGCGCCTCCGGGATCCGCCGGCAGTTCGCGGAGCACCTTATCCTGCTTATTCAGGAGTTGAAGGCGCGCATTGGCAAGATACGGCACTAATTTGACACGGAGCGTGGAATAGTCCGATTTTTGTTTGAGTTCCAGATTATATCCCGCTTCGATATGGGTGATACCATATACATCCATGAGCGCTGCGCTGTCTAATTTGAGGACGTACTTCGCCCCCTCTTTCCAGGGCGCGACAAAAGTCAGTTTCATCGGCAGCGTATCATAGGGCATGAGTGTGAACGGAAGGGGTTTGAGGGTAGTGTCCACTTTCTCCATCAGATGGATTGCATTGCGGTTGATCCGCTCCAAAGGAGTGGAGCAGGTCAGCGTCAGGGAGTCATATAGTTCAAATCCCTTGCGGGCGTTCGTTTTGAGTTCGAGGCGTCTGTTTCTTGCTTCGCGATCCAGCGCCTCTTTGGCTTTGGCGGTCAGTTTTGGGGCACGCCATACCGCCCTCAGCGTATCGGTGAACCACTCCATATTGAACACACTGTCCGTGCGTCGGTAACGGGTCTCGATAAGCAGTGTGTCCCGGCTGATCGAGGCGCTGTCAAGGAGCCAGAGGGTGACGGTATCGCGGCGGGTAGAAGCATGGATATGGTAATTCAGGCTGTCGGCTAAGGGTCTGAGCACCGGCATACTGTCCGGCGCAGAGGAGAAGAGAAGCGTGATCAGGTGTTGTTTATCCCGCAAGGTGCGCTGGAGGTACAGTTTCTGCTGTGAATCTTTGAAGAGGAAGAGGACACCCCCCGGCCCCCTCTCAGAGGGGGTGAAGAGGGGATGATCCAGGGAGTCGACACCCCCCGACCCCCTCTCAGAGGGGGAGAAGAGGGAGTCGGCAGAGGGGGAGAAGAGGGAGTCGGCAGAGGGGGATGAGAGGGAGTCGGCTATATGGTGGGTCTGGGCGGTGTTGGCATTGATTGTCAGAGGCTCGTCGGCATATGCCATCGCCTCGCCCGGGGTAAGACGATAATCGCGGCTGATCTCATCCACGGCGTAGAGCCGATAGGTGTTCGGATGGATGTTCCCGATCACGAAATGCCCCGCCGAGTCCGTGCGTGCCATCCGGTCAAATGGGAACTTGACAAACGCCGAATCCGCTTGATTGGCATGGATGCCGACGAAGATCCCCGGCAGCGGATTCAGGTTCTCCGCGTCATACACGAATCCGTGCGTCTCGAGCGTATCTATCTCGTCGCCGGTAGAGAAATAGAACGAGAAACCGTGGATCGGGTTCTTCTCCGTATAATCGCAGATAGCAGCACCGAAATCAATGGTATAAGTGGTGCTGTCACGCAGGGTATCCTGGAAATTGACGATGATCCTTTTGCCTCGTGCTTTGACATCCGGCGGCGTTTGTTGCGGCGGCGACATCAGGAGGTTGGAGCCCAAATCGTTCAATTGGAGATACTCGTTGAAGGTGATCTCCACGCGCTTACCGGCAAAATTGAGCGCTCCCAACTCGGGGTTGGAAAGCAGCGCAACGGGAGGGATCGTGTCTTTCGGTCCGCCTTGCGGTCCGATACCTCTATTGGCGCACCCGATCGCCAGAAGCGCGAGCGCGAGCAGATAGCATTGTTTTTTCAGTTGATACATTTCAATTCATATCCTTGTGCCCGGAGCCACTCGATAGCAAGCGGCAGAACGGCTAACATACGTTCGTTGGATTTAAGAGAGTCGTGAAAATTGATGATTGACCCGGGACGTGTACAACGTTTGATCCGGGCGAGCATCGCTTCGGGTGTTTGCGTGCGGTCATAGTCGCGGGTCAGTACGTCCCAATAAACAAGTTCATACCCCCTGCGGGCTATCGCACGACGTTGCCAGAACCAGGCTTTGCCGTAAGGAGGACGGAAGAGAGAGGAGGGATGGGTGATGTGATAATTCCTTTGGAATGCTTCTTCCCATTTCCGGACATTGGAGAGGTATTCCGAACAGGAATATTTGATGCCTTTGAGATGATTATAGGTGTGGTTTCCTACCGCATGACCGGCATCCAAAACCATGCGGAAGATATCGGGATGTTTGTCGATATTCTCACCGACCATAAAGAAAGTAGCCTTGACCTGATACCGATCGAGGATCTCCAGCACTTTGGGTGTGACTTCGGGGATAGGTCCGTCGTCAAAGGTGAGATACACCGCTCCACCCCTGCTCTCCCCGAATGGGGAGGCAGAGGGGGACACCCCCCGCCCCCCTCTCAGAGGGGGAGAGGAGGCAGAGGGGATGGTGAATGTACCGTAAGGGTACAGCCGCTGTAGTATGGTTTTAATAATTTTCAATTTTCAATTGTCAATTATCAATTGTCAATTATCCATTACCAAGCAAGTGAAGATGCGCCGAGGATAGCGGCATCGGAGTCTTTGAGGACGGAGATGGAAACAGGAATCTTACCCTTCCAGATCGGCATCAGGTTCTCCTCAAACGCCTCACGGATCGGGTCCATGATCCAGTGACCGGCTTTGGTCAGACCGCCGAAGAGGATGATAGCTTCCGGCGAAGAGAAATGCACATAGTCCGCTAATTTCTGACCGAGCAGATGCCCTGTATAATCGAAGATCTCCTTCGCTACGAGGTCGCCTTTCTCTGCGGCATCGAACACATCCTTGGAGGTGATATGGTCGATGTCCGCCACATTGCGCAGGAGTGTCGGCTGGGTAGTAGCGGTGACGATCTCTTTGGCGGTACGCGCTACGCCTGTAGCGGAAGCATAGGCCTCGATACAGCCTCTTTGTCCGCATCCGCAGAGACGTCCGTTGCCGGAATGATCGATTTTGCAGTGGCCGAGTTCGCCCGCAAATCCGTCGTGACCGTACAGTAGTTTGCCGTCAATAACGATACCCGATCCGACACCTGTACCTAACGTGATGACGATGAAGTTCTTCATTCCGCGCGCCGAGCCGTAGATCATTTCACCCTGTGCCGCAGCGTTCGCATCATTGGTGATCGTACACTTGATACCCATACGCTCGCTGATGAGTTTAGCGAACGGCACAACGCCTTTCCACGGGAGGTTAGGAGCCTGCTCGATACAGCCGGAGTAGAAATTACCGTTCGGCGCACCGCACCCGATACCCACTACGTCCGTGATCTCGATACCCTCGTCCTCCACGAGTCTTTCGAGACCTGCACAGAGTGCATCGCAGTAGTCGTCTATATCCGGGTACTGCTGTGTAGGAAGTGAATTACTGCGAAGAACCTGTCCTTCTTCGTTTACCAAACCGAACTTGGTGCCTGTACCGCCCAAGTCGATGCCTAAAGCGTATTTTTTCATGTTGTTAAATTGTTAAGCTGTTAAGCTGTTAAACTGTTAAATTGTTAGTCTATTTTTATGTCTTTGTTGACATTCTTGCTTCCCCAGAGCGCATAGCAAAGGATAAGCGCCACACTGATTACGGGTACGATATAACTGAGCAGACAATCGTGCGCTGCGATAGCGCTCTGGATCTGCGGCACAACGCCACCGCCGAACACCATCATCATAAAGATACCCGATGCCTTGGCGGTATATTTACCCAGACCTTCCGTTGCCATATTGAAGATGGAGGTCCACATGACGGAAGTACAGAGGCCGCAGAGAACGATCAGCGTAGCGGCTAACGGTATTTCGGTGACAGCCCCTTGAACGATCGTTTTGGACATCACGCTGTCCCCAATAAGCATTGCGGCGACCATCAAAGCGATGGCGGCGGAAGCTACGCAGATAACCATCGTCCGACTGCTGACCTTGCCACCGATAGCCGAACCGATAAAACGTCCGATGAGCATCAGTATCCAGTAACGGCCGGCTATGAGACCGGCAGCGGCGAAACCTACTTTCGGCGTCAGATACGAGATAAGAGTGGCGGGAATACCAATCTCCACACCTACATAAAAGAAGATAGCAATCACGCCGAGTGTCAGATGGCGGAAGGCCCAGGGAGTACGTTCGTATGTTACTTTCTGTCCGGCTCCTTCGGGCTCAGCGATGGGCGTCAGGCGGATCACTAAATACAGGATTGCAAAGACTGCCATTGCGATATAGAGCACCACGTTGACAGCATCAATCTCCTTGCCCGCAAGGCTCTCTCCTACGATCATTCCGACCAACATCGGCGTCAGCGCGCCGGAAAGGGAGTTGAGCGTGCCACCAACAAGGTTCAGCTGGTTGCCTCTGTTGCCGCCGCCACCGAGCAGGTTCAGCATCGGGTTCACTACGGTATTGAGCATGCAGACGCAGAAACCGCCGAGCAAGGCACCTGCTAAATAGACATAGAAACTGTCGAATACGCCGCTCAGCCATTGCACCGTGATTCCCAAGAAACCTAAGAAAATTGCGGTGAGAGCGGTTTTCTTGTAACCTTTCTTCGCCAGGAAGTTACCGGCGGGAATACCCATAATGAGGTAAGCCAGGAAGTTAAAGAGGTTGCCTAACATACCCATACGCTCCGCTTGCGCCGGGTCATCAAAGGAGGCACCCCAGATTTTACCCACCGGAGCTGCTAAGTTCGTTACAAACGAGATCATTGCATAGAGAAACATCATCGCAACGATCGTCATGATACGAAGTGAATTGTTTTGTTGTTGTTGACTCATAGTACTAAATTGATTTTGTTTTTTAGTTTGATATTTATAGATTGCTATGTAAAAATTTCAGAACCCGCGTGTGCATATGGGCGGCATTGTTACCCTTGCGCAGATGATGGTTGTCATCCGGATAGAGTTGCATCTCAAACTGCTTGTTCGCGCGCACGAGCGCGTCAATATATTGCATAGTGTGTTGCACGTGGACATTATCGTCGGCGGTTCCGTGGATGATGAGCACTTCGCCGGTAAGATCAGCGGCATGGTTCATCAGCGATGCTTCCCGGTAACCGCGCGGGTTCACTTGCGGGCGGCGCATATAACGCTCGGTGTAACCGGTGTCATATAGTTTCCAATCCGTCACCGGAGCTATCGCCACACCGGCTTTGAAAGGATGGTTCTTTTGGCTCATGGTGTAAAGCGTCTGATAACCGCCGTAACTCCAACCGAGGATCGCCATCCGCTCCGCGTCAATATCAGCCCGCTTGCCGATATAGTTTGCGGCGGCGATGAGATCTTCCGCCTCTTTCTGACCAAGCGACATATAAGTCTCGTTACGCCATGCCCTGCCTCGGCAATCGCCGCCGCGGCTATCTACTATCAGCACCGCAAACCCCTCTTCCACCAGCGCATACTCAAACCGTTTGCGCCAGCGGTTCAAAACACGTTGGCTCTGCGGACCGGAATAGTGCATGACAACCAGCGGGAAACCTTTGGCTTGGGGGCTTTCGGGCAGAAGAAGCATCGCTTCCAGTTCCTGACCCTCGGCATTGGGGATACGGAGCAGTTGCGGCTCCGGCAATCCGTACGAACGCCATGACTCCTGCACCTCTGTATTCTGTTTCAACGGGGTAAATTTGTTCTTCGAGAAAAACGAATACTCGTTCGGCGTAGTGAACGACTGAAAGCAGACCACGGCGCTGTTGCCGTCCTTGGCAAAGCGTGCGCTGTAAGTGCCGTCGCTCTCCGTGAGACGCGTCACCTCGCCTTTTTTGAGCTGTAACGCATACAGATCCCGTACCGACGGGGTGGTTGCCGCCTGATAAAAGAGCGTCTGCGTCTTCTCGTTAAACGCATACAATGCCGTTACATCCATTCCCTCCGGAGTAAGCGCTTTTTGTACAAACCCCTGTTTGTCAAGCAGATACGCTCTCCGCCATCCGTCTTTTTCGCTTAACGCGATGATCCGTCCGTCCGTGAGCCAGAGCCACCGGTCAAAGAGTTCGTAATCCACGAAATAGCGGTCGCTCTCTTCCTTGTAAAGCGTGTGCGCTACGGTCGATTTGGGGTTGCAGGAAAGGACCTCCATTTTCGTCTGATCCCGGTTGACACGAAGCACCATCAGCGCCTCGTTTACCCATTGGAGCCGCGGGAAATAGACATCGTCCTCCTCGGTATTCACTTGCATCGTCAGAATACCTTTGGTAGGTACATCATACACGCAAACCGAGGCCTTGGCGTTCGGGTAACCGGCTTTGGGATAACGCAACGTGTCCGCCGCGGGATAGTCCGTTCCGAGGTAGTTCTGCCAAGCGAAAGACGGCACCTCCTGCTCGTCAAGACGGACGAATGCCAACTGCTTCGAATCCGGCGACCACGCAAAAAGCGCCGTCGTGCCGAACTCCTCTTCATACAACCAATCGGCTATACCGTTAATGATATCGGGGTTCGCATCTTTGGTCACCGCCACCTCCGTGCCGAAATCCAGTTTGTGGATATAGAGGTTGTTGCCTTGCGCAAAAGCGATATACCGCCCGTTGGGACTGATCACCGCATCACGTACTTTGCCTAATTTCATACCGGCACCGAGTTGTTTGCGGGTATTCTTCTGCGTATCAACGATATACCAATCGGCTGTCATAGAACGGCGGAAAATACGCTCTTCGTTCTCGTATTCGAGGCGGTAGCGCTGTTCAGGAACGCCGTTCAAGATACTGTCCTGCTCTGCTACCGAGAGCGTTTGGGGAGTAAAGTCTCCTGCTAAAATCGAAGGCAGGACGGAAAGTATTACAAGTATTATATTCATCTGATTATCAGTTGTTTTTGTCCGTTAGTTATGTGCAATTCGTATATACCGAAAGGTATCGAATAGCTCTGTTCGCTTGTGGTCACGGGGCTTATACCCTGCGGATTTTCGGGGTGGCAGGAATACAAGGGTTCGCTCCCTTGCTCGGGTATCGTTTGAAGCGCCACGGGCGATGTGCCGAGGGGTGCATCGAGTAACCCGGCATGGTAATTCTCCATTTTCGAATCCGCTATATTAAGCCACAAGACATAGGTCTTTTGGTTCACCGTGGTATAAAAGAGCGTTTCTTCCCCGTCGTGATAGACCTGCCACGGGGAGACCTTTACCGCCAACTGCGTGCCCTCGTAACCGATAGGGGTGTTCGTCGCCGCATGCCGGATATACGCCGTGTCTGGGGAGGCAAAGGTGATCTCGTAGTGCTGGTCCTCGTCGCCGGGATTGAGTGCCGCCGGTTGCATGATTCCCTTCTCCGGCACTCCCGACAGCGCGGTCTGCAAATACCGGTTGACGTACAGATAGACACCCGATACCGGTTCGGTCATATAGACCGGCTCCCGGGACAAACGCTGCTTGTAGAGCGCCCAGAGATACGTGTCCTCACGCGGGAAATACTTCGAATACGCCGCAAGGATCGTGGGCGTTTGCGTCGTGGCGCGGATCTCTTTCTCCGACCATCCCATAAACCTCCATTCCGCCGTATCGGGCAGCGAGGGCAACACAATACCGCTTCCGCCGGAACGCTCCGTCATCACCGCGTATTCGGCATATCCGTTCATCAGCGTGACCGAATGAGGCGACGCAGTGCTCCAGGTGATCTCGTATCGCTCGATATAAAGCGAGTTCTCCGTGCCGTCGATAATAACGCTCAGTTCATCCACATCGGCGCATTCGCCCGAATAGAGATCCCATGACACAAACATGCTACCGTCACCCGCCAAATCCCGATGCGAAATCGTCCCCTGCGCGATCTGCTCCTTATTCGCCGTCACTATATACTTGCCGGCTCCGGATTGCTTGTTCGACTTAACCCAAATGCACACTTTCTGAATACTTACCCCGCCCAAACCGGTCACCGTGAGCACGGCGCGGTCGTCCTTTCGCACCGTGCCTTTCTGGTACGAACAGGAATAAACGACCTCCATGTCATAAGGCCATGTTCCTTCCTGTTTCACCGAGTTCTTCGTTTCCACTAAAAAACTCATCACGGACAGTATGAGCATCAAAAATTTCATCTATGCACACAATTTGGCACGACAAAATTACTCTTTTTTTCCGAATTACACAATAGAGGTGCATTTTTTTCGCCCCAAAAACCGCCAAAAACGCACTTTTTTCAAAATAATGTACCCGCGCGCTTGTGTATATGAAAAAAAAGTTGTAACTTTGCACGCTTTATTTGGCATCGATAATGAACAAATGCAAATCAGTGAATTGGAAATAGCGTTTCGTCAACATCCTCAGATCGGTCTGATCGGGAAGGAGTTGCGCAGAGGGAAGGAGGGACATCTTTTTCTGACGGGTCTGCGTGCCAGTGCCCGGGCAATGGTGCTGGCGCAACTCGACGAGCCGCTGTTTATCGTGATGGACAATGCGGAGGCGGCGCAGTACCTCTACGCGGATTTGCGGGTATTGAAAGGTCAGGCGGCGGAGAACATCGATCCGAGCGTGTTCTTCTTCCCCGCTGCGCAGAAACGGCGCGCGGTGGACGAAGCGGCGCAGATCCAGCGGACCGAATGCCTCAGCGCTTTGCGAAACGGAGGAAAGAACTTCATCGTCGTGACCTACCCGGAAGCCATCGCGGAAGCGGTGCCGGCGAAAGAGCAACTCGCCGCCGGTAGCATGACCCTCCTTGTGGGGCAAGAGATACAGCAGACGGAGTTAGGAAGGCGGTTGGCGGAACTGGGCTTTGAGCATGTGGATTTTGTGTTCCAGCCCGGGCAGTTCGCTATCCGAGGAAGCATTGTCGATATATACAGTTACAGCCACGACAACCCCTACCGCCTGGATTTCTTCGGCGACGAGATAGACAGCATCCGGGAGTTTGACATCGAGGACCAGCTCAGTAAGAACCGCGTGGAGAAAGCGGAGATCGTGGGGACACCCCCCAGCCCCCTCTCAAAGGGGGAGAAAAAAGCAACTATTGTGGATTATCTCTCGGAAAAGGCGGTTTGGGTCAGCAATGATTTCGCGGTAGTGCGGTATAAATTAGAGGGCTTGGGGCAATCCGGAGCCGTCGCAAACCTCCCTCAACAGCGAACGATCGAGATAGCGGAGAAGAGCACGTTTGCTACCCATAGCAAGATTGCGTTTGATATTGTTCCGCAACCGGTTTTCCACAAGCAGTTCGACCTGCTGGCAGAGGATCTGCAGAAACACTGTGAGGACGGCTATGTGATCTATATCTTAGCGGAGCAAAAGAAGCAATTGGATCGCTTGGAGGCGATTATCGAAGCCTACCCCACTCCCTCCTCCGCCTTCATCCCCATCAACGCCACCTTGCATGAGGGATTTGTGGATCACGAGATGAAAGTGTGCTGTTACACCGACCACCAGATCTTTGAGCGTTACCACCGCGTGACCATGAGCAGCGAGAACGCCCGGAGAGGAAAAGCCATCATCACCTTGCGGGAAATCAACCAACTCCAGATAGGCGATTATGTCGTGCATTCCGACCACGGTATTGCCAAATTCGGCGGACTGGTCACTACACCCGTCAACGGCAAACCGCAGGAGATGATCAAACTCAACTACCGCGACGGAGCGAATGTGTTTGTCAGCATCCACAACCTCCACCGCATCAGCAAATACAAAGGCCGCGAGGGTGCCGAACCCACTATCGCACGCTTGGGTAGCGGAGCGTGGGAACGGCTCAAAGAGCGCACGAAGGACAAAGTAAAGGAGATTGCGCGGGACCTCATCAAACTGTACGCTACACGCAAACAGCAGAAAGGCTTTGCTTACTCGCCGGACGGGTACATGCAACATGAACTGGAGGCGTCCTTCCTCTATGAAGACACGCCGGATCAGGCGAAAGCCACCGCCGATGTAAAACGCGACCTGGAGAGCCCGATGCCTATGGACCGGCTCGTTTGCGGGGATGTCGGTTTCGGCAAGACCGAAGTGGCGATGCGCGCGGCGTTCAAGGTGGCTACCGACGGAAAACAGGTGGCGGTGCTGGTGCCCACTACCGTACTCGCACTCCAACATTACAACACCTTCAAGGAGCGCATGAAGAACTTCCCCGTGCGGATCGAGCACCTCAGCCGGTTGAAATCCGCCAAAGAAGTAAAGGAACTGTTAGCCGACTTGGAAAATGGCAAAATAGACATCCTCATCGGCACCCACAAACTGATCGGCAAATCCGTCAAATGGCATGATTTAGGACTGCTGATCATTGACGAGGAGCAGAAATTCGGCGTTGCGGCGAAAGAGAAACTGAAGACGCTACGTACGAACGTGGACGTCCTGACCCTGACCGCCACACCGATACCCAGAACGCTGCAATTCAGCCTCTTGGGTGCGCGCGACCTGAGTGTCATGACCACTCCGCCGCCTAACCGGTACCCCGTACAGACCGAACTGATCACCGTCGAAGACGAGGACATCATCAAAGAGGCGATTGACCTGGAGATGGGACGAAACGGCCAGATCTTCATCGTCAACAACCGCATCGAGATGTTACCCCGCATCGAGCGGCGCATACAGAAACTATGCCCGGAGGCGCGTATCATTACCGCCCACGGACAAATGCCGCCCGGAGAGATGGAAGAGCGGCTGGAGGCGTTTATCAATTATGATTACGATATCCTCCTATCCACCACTATCATCGAATCCGGCGTGGACATACCGAACGTCAATACGATCCTCATCTTCTCGGCGAACCAATACGGTCTGGCGGATTTGCATCAGTTACGCGGACGTGTGGGACGAAGCAACCGAAAAGCTTATTGCTACCTTATCGCCCCTGAACGCGAACTGCTCACCGAGGATGCCAGAAGACGGCTCGAGGCACTCAGTACATTCGCGGAATTAGGTGCCGGATTCAACCTCGCTATGCAGGATCTCGATATCCGCGGAGCGGGAAACATGTTAGGCTCCGAGCAATCCGGATTCATCGCCGACTTGGGCTATGAGACCTATCAGCGGATCCTGAACGAAGCGATCGAGGAACTGAAAGAGGAAGAAGGTCTCGGTTCCGATGAGAGCCAAATCGCAGAAGGTAAATATACCAATGAGAAAATGGTTTGGTGCCATGACAGTCAGTTGGAAACCGACCTGCCGATTTGTTTCCCGAACGAATATATCGAGAACGTGTCGGAGCGCATCACCCTCTATCGCGAACTGGACAGTCTGCATAGCGAAGATATGCTCTTGGACTATCGCAAACGCCTCATCGACCGCTTCGGCGCTTTGCCCGAACCCGCGGAAGAACTGCTCTCCGTCGTTCGCCTGAGATGGATCTGTTGCCGGCTGGGAATCGAAAAAATCCTGCTCAAAGGCGAACGCATGACCCTCTATCTGGTGCTCAACCGCGATGCCTACTGGCAATCGGAAGCGTTCGGAAACATCGTCCAATACGCTATCACGCGCCCCGAACGATGCACGCTGCACGAAGAGAAAGACAAAAAAGGCATTAAAACCGGCAGACGATATGTCACCGTTACAAACGTCAAAACGATAGCC
>ODAI012614279.1_pt1 | contig 37393 bp, 33 predicted proteins | sample 1539321 | NCBI WGS metagenome assembly ODAI01 (sample SAMN02144231, study PRJEB22623) | gut metagenome | biome: sheep rumen | host: Ovis aries | place: New Zealand
CAAAATGTGGACTTACGCCCACTACGTAAGGAGGTCTCTTAGCGCTACTTGTGCAAGTACAGACAACGCTAAAATACCTCCTTACGAGCGAAATATCGCTACTTTTGTCTAAAAAAAACCTTTTTTTATTTGTGTATATGCATTTTTTGTTGTAACTTTGCGCGGTTAGAACAATTAAAAATGAAAAAACTTATCGCTTTAGCCCTTATCGTGATGCTGTCTTTGTCCTATTGTGAGGCAGCGATTATCACTCTGCGCAACGGCAAAAAAATACAAGGCGACCTCCTCGTTAATAATAGCGAGGTAGTCATAGTGCGCGACAACTTAGGGGCCCGATTCCAATATCCGGCAGATGAAGTGATGTCTGTTGAGAGCGGCGAGAGTAGCACTCAAACAGATTCGGTTCAGATAGAGGAGAAAAAGCCTCAGGGTAAGAAGATAACCTTCCTCTTGGGGTTAGGCGAGGGGGTAGGAGTTGTGCCTAACGAGCAAGTTGGTAATATGTTTACAGGTGAACTGCTTATCGGTTCGCGTTATATTGGTAGAAAGTCTATTTTCCTCGGTGGCGGATTGAGTGTAAATACCATTTTTGTAAAAGGCGTTACCAACTACGCTTTTCTGCCGCTTCAAGTGGCAGTTAAGGTGCCTTTCCTTGATGGCAAACACAGTCCGTTCGTTGGGGCAAATATTGGTTACGGTTTTGCTATGAACCGCGGTTGTACAGGTGGTGTTTTTACATCTGCAGAGATAGGCTATCGCTATGTTGCCACAAGCCGTATCAATCTATATGCAGGCGTACGTGTACAGTTCCAACAGGCGACCATAACCGGTCAGACAACTGTCGGCGAGACTACTTTTAATGACCACACCGGACGTAATTTTGTATTAATAGGTGCCCACTTCGGTTTTTCATTCTGATGAGTCCACAATCCTCCAATAAGAAGTTCGCAAAACAACAGCGCACACATCGCGTGAGTATAATGCTCAATGATAGCGAAATGCGTGCGCTGAACAAATATTGCGATAACTATACCGTTAAGAATCGCAGTCGTTTGATTCGCGAGACCTTAATGCGTAATATTCTCAAGCGCTTTGACTTGGACAATCCTACGCTGTTCGATTAGGCTTACCAAATGGATACACGTTGCTCTTGTGGAACAAACAAAGGGCTCTCTTCTGTTACATTCCATGCGTCATACCACGCGTTAATCTGCGGCAGTGCGCCATTAACGCGCCAACGACCTAATGAGTGCGGGTCACTCTTCGTGCGGTTAAGAATCTCCTCGGGACGAATATTCCCTGCCCAAACATTGGCGTAAGCCAAGAAGAAACGTTGAGCCGGCGTAAAACCGTCACGTGTCTGGAGACGCTCTTTTTCAGGCTTTGCTTCTTCGTTGAGGCAGAAAGCCAAGTAAGAGACTTGTAATCCGCCGTGGTCTGCAATATTCTCTCCTAACGTAAAGGCACCGTTAGCGTGTACACCCGGAGCAACTTCAATACGATTGAAAGCTTCCTCCATCACTTTGGTACGTGCGTCAAAAGCGGCCTTATCTTCAGGTGTCCACCAATTTGCCATGTTTCCGTCCTTATCGAACTGGCAGCCTTGGTCATCAAATCCGTGGGTCATCTCATGACCTATAACTACGCCGATAGCACCATAATTGAAGGCATCATCTGCGCCCATGTCAAAGAACGGATATTGAAGAATACCGGCAGGGAAGCATATCTCGTTGCTGGATGGGTTGTAGTATGCGTTCACTGTTTGCGGAGTCATATACCATTTGGCTTTGTCCACCGGTTTGCCAAGATAGCTGAGGCTATACTCTTGCTCGAACTTAGCAGCACGTTGCAGGTTGGCGTAATAGGTGTCGTCGCTGTTAATGTCCAACTTGCTGTAATCACGCCAAGAGTCCGGATAACCGATCTTAATGGTGATGGCGTTGAGTTTCTCGAGCGCTTTGGCTTTTGTCTCATCGCTCATCCAAGTCAGGTTCTCAATACGGATACCTAACGCTTTCTGCAGGTTGTGTACAAGAGCCAACATACGCTCTTTGTTTTCCTCCGGGAAATATTTCTCTACATACATTTGACCTACTGCCTCGCCTAAAGTGCCATTGACTATACTTACGGCGCGTTTCCAAAGCGGACTCGGTTCTTCACGACCGGAGAGCACTTTACCATAGAAATCAAAACTGGTCATGTATATCTCTGTTGTGAGAGCAGAGGCTGCACCTTCAATTGTTTGCCATGTAAAAAGTGTTTTGAGGTCTTCCAGTGGCTCCTCCGCTAACATCTTGCCTGCTTCTTGCAGATGAGGAATCTGACCGACGGACAAGCTGTCCAACTCGATACCTAAGGCTTGGAAATAGACTTTCCAATCTACTTGCGGAACGAGTTCTTGCAATTGTGCAATACTCATCTTGTTGTAGTTCTTCTGCGGGTCGCGCAGTTCAACATTGCTATAAGCGGCTTTAGCTAAACGGGTTTCAAGGCGGAGCACCGTTTGGGCACGCTCTGCGGGGGTGTCAATACCAAAGAGACTGAACATCTTTTCCACGTACGCCACATACGCATTTCGAATAGATGTGGTTTGTTCGTCGGTATCCAGATAGTACTCTTTTTCTCCGAGTGAAAATCCTGCTTGGTACTCGTTGAGGATATTCATAGAACTGTTCATGGCATCGGCTTCTACATACATTGCCCAGAGTTGGAAGTCCATCGCTTTTCCAAGTACTTCGGACAACTCCTCACGAGAATTGATTGAACGGATTTGGGCTAATGTTTTCTCTACTGGAGCTATGCCTTCCCGGTCACGGCGGGCAGTATCCATAGCCAAGTTATAGATGTCGCCGATTTTTTGTGCGATAGAACCCTGTGGATGTTTCTTTGCCGCAATATCCTGAATCAGTCCGTTCACTTGCTCTAAGTTCTGCAAGCCAAGTTTGTCAAAAGAACCGAAACGGCTGTATTCCGGGGTGAGCGGGTTAGAAGCCATCCAACCTCCACAAGCGTATTGATAGAAATCGTTCTGCGGAATAGCGGTCGTGTCCAAGTTCTCGGTATGAATACCAGTGGTGAGAGGTTTGTTACATGAAACCATAGTCATTGTAATCAATGCGATTGTTAAAAAATAGATTTTTTTCATATAAATATAAATTAGAATTTCCAACTGACTCCGGCTAATCCGTTAATGAGATACGATTGATAGCCATAGAGCGTGTGGTTACGACGACATATTATATTATTAAGTTGTAAGAAAACAGCCAGATGTAGTTTTGTAAACTCATATTGCGCCCCCAAATTCATATCGATAAGTGCCGGCAGTTTCACTTCTCCGGCGGTGGTGATGGCCCAACGGGTTCCTTCAAAATGGTTGTCGGAGTAAAGCGTCCAATGCTCATCTATACGTCCGTCAACACGAAGGCTTATTGCCCAATCGGGACGGTCATAAACGCGACCTTCAACTAACGAAATCTCCTGTTTCAAGTCTTCCAGACTTGCTTTAGGCGTGAGTTTTTGTATCTTCCATGCAAAATAATCCCCGCTTAAGTGTATAGAGATGATATCGCGATAGTGGTAGAAGAGTTGCCCACCAATCTTAAAACGTTGGTAGTCAGAGCGAAAATCACTGAACGTACCGGGTAAAATCTGGTGGGTTGGACTCATGGAATAGGGGGTGAGGAATGCTACGTACGATTTACTGTTCATAAAATAAGCATAACCACCATGAACTTCTAAAAGTAAGTTCTTGTGCGGTTTCAGGTGGAAACCTATCTCGGCATCAATCGGAGTGTAGGATGCTACGCTATGTGAGGTCACACATGGAATTACCTCCATATAACGATTAGACTGCAAGTAACTCTGTAAAGAGGCAAAACCGAATTTGCCGACTGCTTTACCATATAATGTTACCCATTTTGGTGCTAACTGGGCTTCAAAACGTACGTTAGGAGATGGAGCAAAGCTAATATCTTTATTATTGGATAGTAACTGTCCTTTACCGATATTGAGGTCTAAATTGACTCCCGCATGAATCATAAAACGCTTACCGTGGTAGGCGTAAAACGGCTCCATGCGCAAATTATGGCGGTCGTTATATCGGTTAGTCGGGATTAGCGCGGTATCAACTGTGTAGAAGTTATTTTGCATGTATAGATTGATACCCAAACGATGGCGTTCGTTCGGCAGGCGTGCATTGAGATTGAGCATCGTACGCAATTGGTGCTCTGTTGCTATAGAAGGTACCACCAATACTTGATAGCCTACTTCAGCTTTATACTGCACGTTCTCCTTGGGATTGGATTCCAAACCAAAGAATATACGTCCTCGCCATTGTGACTGTTTGTCCTCGGGCTTGAAGTCGGAAAATGAACCGACTGTTAGGCCGCGGTTGCTGTTATAGCCGTCTGTTCCGTCATAGTAACGGCCATACTTGGTGTAGAACAGGTTCTCTCCCTTCACACCGCAATAGAATGACAACTTAGGCATTGCGTGTACAAATCGGAAACCTAAATCGGTCTCCGAGAGTGTGCGTCTGCCCCACTGACCGTTGTGATTAGCATATAGGTGCAAAGAATTGCGTTTATCATCCTTCACATCGTAGGAGAAATTGAACAGCGTTAGCGGGTGACCTATTGCACCTCTCAACCAACCGTGTAACGGCTCTGGTTGGCTGAAACGGGTAGGTTGGCTTAAAAGAGAGCTCACCTCATGACTCCTATTCGATGACGGAGCAACATATTCGGAATATTCCACTTGCGCTTCAGGCAAATCGGTTTGCACAGCCTGCGGGGAAACATTCACTTTACCCGCACTCTGGATAATGGGCTGGTAATCACGCTCCACAACTACGCTACGGTTTAATACCGTGTCTTGGGCATAACTGAGGGCGGCTGTTACCAAAAGAACTATTGTTGTCTGTACTCTCATAATCAATCCTCCTCTTCAAGTGTTTGTTCTGCGCTCTTTGGAGCCAACTGAGTAAGTTCCTCTTCTACGCGTTGAAGTATATCGTCTTTATTAGTATAATTAGCTTTCAGCGAGAGCAGATACTGTTGTGCTTGGAAGTCATCTCCACGGCGGTGACTGACGTTGGCGAGTACAATCAAACTGCGAGCCAGCCAGTATTGCTGCTGTGTCGGCTGTTGCGCAAAAGACATCACCTCCTGCTCCGCCTTGTCCAACTCGCCTGAGTTATAGTAGGACTGGGCTAACAGATACTTCGCTTCTGCGCCTACTGACGTACGCACATCCGTACTTATGTACTCTAAGTCAGGAATAGCTTTGGCGTATTCTTTTTGTGCGAAGTAGGTGGTGGAGCGGTTATACAAGGCTTCTTCTTTTACGCTTGCTGCTACCGGCTCATCGCCTAAAATGGTAGTAATCATATCAAGCATCTCTGGGGTTTGGTTGAGTTGCTTGGTACAACGCATCACCCCTATGCGGGCTATGGTCGTGTTCTTGCGGCTGGAGGCAACCACTAACGATTTGCGGTAGAAAGGTAGTGCATTGCTATAATCCTTACGCTCAAAATAGAGTTCGGCAGATTGCATAGCTGCAGGTTCGGCATAGGGACTGCCAATACGGTCAGCAAGTGGCGCAAACTGTGTCAGAGCTGCATCGATATTGCCCTGCCTGAGCTGCATCTCGGCGGCAACGTAGGTAAGTGAGTCGTCCTTGGTTGCAACCTGCATGTTCAGTTTGGATAGTTTCTTCGTATAGGCAATGTAATCGTTCACCCGATTAGTTTCAAGATAAACGGCCTCTAACCCTTCCACTGCCATATAGGCTTCCTTACTTGCCGGATAATGCTCAATGGTGTGCTTGTAGGCGGTGATAGCATTATTGTAGTCCTTCATGTTACGGTAAGCCATTGCCCGTTCCAAACTGGCGCTGCGGGCTAAATTACTGCGTGGGTATTTATTAAGTAAGGACTCGTATGTCTTGACTGCCTCACGCCCGTTCTCTTGTGACATTTGAACACGTGCAATCTCATAGAGTGCATCATCGGCATAGTCGGACTTAGGGGATTGGTTGGCTAATTGTTGCAGAACCCGTACTTTTGCTTCAGGCTGTTTCATTAATCCGAACGAGGAACCCTGTTGGAAGAGTGCGTAATCGCTTCCCTCTGTATTCAGCGCTGCTGCTCGCTCATAGGCCTTGGATGCCTTGTCGAACTGGCGCGCATTGAAGCAACAGTCACCTATACGGTTGGTGGCGTCCGCATAGGTAGGCTCATTGGATTTGATTGCTGCTATATGGCGCTCAAAAGCGATGCGGGCTCCTTCGTAATTTTTTTGCTCGAAGTTGAGATACCCCTGTAAATAATCTGCCATCGCACGGTTGGGCGATTGGGCTGCATCAGGACGGGAGAAATAAATTACCAAATCGCGTTGGCATGCTTCGTAATCCTTCAGACGGTAATTCGATTCCGCACGCCAGTAATAGGCATCTGTACGTACCGGAGATGGAGTGGGGTCTTCTATAACTGCCGTGAAAGAGGTCACTGCATCCGCAAACTTGTTTTGAACAAAAGCGTCCGTACCTAATTGGTAACGGAGATATTGCTTGGTCTCTTTGAGTTGCTTGTTTGGGTTGTCAATAGAGTCTAATGCTGCCAATGCGGCTTTGTAGTTCTTGGACTTGCGGAAAGCGTTGCACAGAAGCATGTAGATCTCATCTACGTGCTCGGAATTAGGATATTGGCGAATAAAATCCGTGAAGACGGATTCACTCTCACCTATGGACGAGGAGGATTGATAAACGGCTAAGGCGTAATTATACAATGCCTCGTAATGTACTTGAGCATCCTTGTTGTAATGTGTAGCGTCCAAGTAGGCTAGTTTAGCTTGCTCCATATCACCGGACTGGCGATAGGCGTGACCGAGTGTTAAACTGACATTCTCGGATATACTGTCTTCTTGAATAGGAACGCGCTTGAAAGTCGTTACTGCGGCGGCATAGTCCTGGGTCTTGTATTGAGACAGACCGAGCAGGTATAAATCATTGCGCAACACTTCGCGTTTGAGTTCGCTGTTCGTCTTGTCATAAAGGGACAATTCCGTTACTGCTTCGCGGTAGTGCTCCTCCGAGAAATGCATTTCACCTAATATGCGGTGTAACTCGCTGTTGTTGTCATTATCAGGTTGTTCCGCTAACAGACGTTCTGCTCGCTCACGTACCTCATCTGTGAGTCCGCGGGAATAGTATATCTGAGTCAGATAATACGGCACTGTTTTTTTGTAGGCTGGCTTGTTCTCTAACTCCAAAAGGGTAGGAACGGCTTTGTCGTAGTTACCTAATTTATATTGGCAGTAAGCATAGTAGTAGGCTGCTTTCTCTTTGTAGGGCGTGTCGTGCTTCTCAAGGTTGGAGAACATAGATATCGCACGATCGTACTCTTGTTGCATTAAGTGAGCATAACCTCTATAGAACTGATACTGAGGCTGATAGGGACGAGGTAACGCTTTGTACGTCGACTTGTCGAACTCCTTAAGTGCTTTCTTGTAATAACCTCGTTCCGTTTGAAGCACGCCTTGCATGAAATATACTTCGGCTTCGAAAGTTGTATAGGGGTAGGCCTCTATATAGTCACGCAACTCACGCAACGCCATCTTATCGCGCTGCTCAAATAATGCGGCAACCCGGTTATATTCCGACTCCATGCGACTAATCGCTTGTCCGAAGACAGTGGGAGCCAGAGTTAGCCATAAAGCCGCTACTAACCATCGAAGAGGATATCTCATAATTTATCTTTTAATAGTACGCTTACGTCGTATATTTTGTTGTTTGCGTTGATTAATTACGTGCAGTATCGCAAACAGTAAGATTGCCAATACTACTACAACAATTATGCCAATCATAATGGGACTCAGGTTGTCACCTTTTACGCGATTCCACATTTTTACTAATTCTTCGTTCATATCACCGGCATCGTGCATCAGCGCGCAACGGTCGATGACGGCTTTGTCAGCGTACAGAACAGGATTGGCGTGAACAGCGGTGGCTGAATCGCCGAAGAAGTAGGTGAGGTTAAGCGGATCGGACCATTCCTCGCTGTCATCTACCCATTCACGAACCTCGGGAGTCGCAATAACGGATACATAGCCGATGAAGTCCATGTTCTTGATGGCATTCTCAGGCAGACAGAGGTAGTTTATCCACCAAGTAGCGGCTTTGGTGTTAACTGCGTATTTTGGGATACACCAGCCGTCGAACCATACGTTCGAACCTTCTTTAGGAACAATGTAGTCAAGTTCCACTCCCATCTCTGCAGCTTCGTCTATAGCCCATTGCGCATCGCCAGACCAACTGAGATTCATCCAGGTCTTGCCTTTGGTCATTTCTTCTTTACCGAAGTCCACTTCCCAACCGGCAATATTGTTTTTGGCGGCGGTGAGGATTTCTTCAACGCGTTGGATGCGCTCGGGAGTAATAGTGCGTACCAAATCGTCACGGGTCACTTCGCCACGGGCAATCTCGTCACGGTATGCATAAAGAACGATTACCGAATATACATCGCGAAAGGCATCTTTCATATAGATACGGCCTTCAAATTTCGGGTCTAAGATAGCTCCCCAAGATTCTAAGTCCTCGCCGGATACAAAAGCGGGATTGTATATAAATCCGGTCGTGCCCCACATGTAGCCCACGGTATAATCGCTTACGTTCTCGGTCTCTGACATCTGTTGGAACTTATCTACTACGAACGGAGCAACATTATCGAAATAGCGCTGACCTTCAGGAATAATGTTCTTGTCTATCTTCTTGAGCAGTTCTGCTTTCAACATGCGTTCAATAATGTATTCCGACGGACATATCACATCGTAGTCTTCGTGACCCACTTCTATTTCCGTGAGCATCGATTCGTTAATGTCGAAAGTCTGATAGATGATTTGGACGTCTTCGCCAGTCATCTCTTTATACCAGGCAGGGAATGCATTGAGCACGTCTTCATCGATGTAGTCGGCCCAGTTGTACACTTTCAATGTGTGTTCGCGATCAGCTGCGATTGAACTCAGCGCCAGCAGCGCTACGAGTGTTAACGATAAAATCTTCTTCATTGTTGTAATGTGTTAAAGTTGTATTTATTTTTTAGTATTGTTTTTTGCTTGTCTTGTGGCTCTCCAGTTGATAATAATGAGGAGTACCAGCATCGTCAAAAATATGAGTGAGAACAGAGGGCGTAACTCAGGAGTGAGACCGCCTTTGCGAGCATCGGCATATATAAACGTACTGAGCGTGTTTAATCCCCCGCTGCCTTTGGTAAAGAATGTCACACCGAAGTCATCGATACTCAGAGTGATACTCAATATAAACCCGCTGAGCATTCCCGGCCATAGTTCAGGCATCATCACTTTGCGCAACGCTTGGAATGGAGTCGCGCCTAAGTCCAAGGCTGCCTCATAGATATTGGGATTCATCTTGGTCAGACGGGGCATGACGCTCAAAACGACATAAGGCGTGCAGAATACGACATGCGCAATGATAACCGTCGTCAAACCGCGGCTGATGCCTAAAAATACAAACAGTAAAAACAATGAAATACCCGTTAATATATCAGGATTGATCATGGGGATACTGTTCAGCAGTTGGATGGCTCTGCGACCTTTCTGACGCATGTTGAATATACCGATAGCGGCAAGTGTTCCCAATAGAGTCGCAAAAGTCGCAGCGATAACGGCGATAATCAGTGTGTACCATAAAGAATAGTACATGTTCGGATCAACATGGACTTGCGCTACACGGTCATAACCCGTAAATAAGTTCTCATAGAGGGCAAACGTAAAGCCCGTCCAGTTGCCTAATACCTTGCTGCGAGTGAACGAGAAGAAGATGATTAGGACTATCGGAGCATATAAAAGCACTAATAGCAGCCACAAATATGACTGGGCAAACACGCGGCGGATCGTTAGGGCGCGTTGACGGCGCTTGGCTTCCTTTTGGGCGGAAGATAATACTTGGTTACTCATAGCACGCTCTGAGCCTCCTGCTCGTCTTTGTTCCCGAAGAAACTGGTTAAACCTATAATCAACAACATTATCAAGGATAATGCCGCACCGTAATTCCACATCTGAAGACCGCCTTCACCAAAAGCACGCTGGATAAGAGAACCGAACAGAGTAATCTTATTGCGGGTAAGCAACTCAGATATCGCAAAAGTCGATACCGTCGGCATGAACACCATCACTACACCGCTGTATATTCCAGGTACGGATAGAGGTAGAATGACTTTCAGAAACACTTCCTTCCGGTTCGCACCTAAGTCATGCGCCGCTTCTATCAGTGAACGGTCCATCTTCTGCAACGTGTTGTATATCGGATATATCATAAACGGCAGAAAATCGTAACACATGCCGTATAACAGAGCGCCTTCACCTAACGGAATGGAGAACATATTGAATAACTCAACCGTGGCCAATGTACGCAGCAGAAAGTTAATCCACATCGGTAAAATAAACAACATCGCCATCACGGCGGGCGTCTTTAGCTCCGCCGTCGCCATGATATAGGCTGCAGGATAACCTAACAGCAGGCAAATAAGGGTCGTCAGCAACGCTATCGCTATCGAGTATATAAACGTATTGACGGCTTCAGTCGTGTTGAAAAACTGCATAAAGTTGCGGAGAGTGAACGAGCCTGTAGGAGTCGTAAACGCATACACCACAATCAAAAGCAACGGCAGTACAACAAAGAGTACAAGGAATAGCACATAGGGCCAGGCCCATGTGCGGCGACTATTGAATATGTTGAATAGTTTCATCGCTTTAGCCTTTCGTTTGTACGTCTTCTAATTTCGATAACAGAATCGATTCGGGGGCTATCTGGATGCCCACACGGTCGCCGTGGTCCCACACTTCGTTCGTGTTGACGAATATATCATGACCTTCGTCGGTACGGATAGTCAGATTGTAGTGGTTGCCTTTGTAGAGCAGGTAATGAACTTCACCCGACAGCGTTCCGTCATTCTCATAGTCTAATAGTTCCACCTCGCGGAATGGTACGCGCACTTGAACTTTCTCACCCGCGGCAAAGGGAGCAAGATCCGACGGATTGACATCCCAGTCGGCTTCAAGAAAACGAACCTTGCCGTTCTTGAGAACTTCACCTTCAAAGTAGTTGTACAGGTAGTGCTCTTTGCGGATGATCTGAATATCCTCCGGCTTGATTAGCATCCCTACATGCGTCCCCGGCTTGAACTCGTGATAGTCTTGAACCATAAACTCATATCCATCCTCTGTCTTGACCGTCATCTCGTAGTGAACGCCCTTGAATATGCAACTGTCAACAACGCCGTACCACTTGGTAAACTTACCCTTCGGAACACGGTCATCAGGGTCAAGGTCCGATTGGGCGGCGGCGGATGGACCACGGTCGCTCTGCTCCTTGCCCGCGGCTACAGCCCATATGTATATGTCTTCAGGACGCAAAACTACATCTACAGGATTATTCTCGCCGAACCCTTCATCTACACAGTCAAACTCCTTCTGGCAGAACGATACCTTCCGGTCGCGAATCATCGTACCGCTCAATATATTGCTCTCACCGATGAAATCAGCTACAAAGCAGTTCTGAGGCTCGTTGTATATATCCGTCGGAGTGCCTATCTGCTGTATCTTGCCCTCACGCATCACAACTATGCGGTCGCTCAATGTCAATGCTTCTTCTTGGTCGTGAGTCACATATATAAAGGTTATACCAAGTTCCTTATGCATCTCTTTCAACTCCAACTGCATATCCTTACGCATCTTCAAGTCCAAGGCCGCTAATGGCTCATCCAGTAACAGCACCTCAGGCTGGTTCACTATAGCACGGGCTATCGCTACACGCTGCTGCTGACCACCCGACAGAGAATCAACATCGCGGAACTCATAATCGCTCATGCCTACTGTCTTCAACGCCTGCTTCACACGCTTCATTATCGTGTCTGAATTAAGCTTCTTTAACTTCAAACCAAATGCAACATTGTCAAACACATTCAAATGCGGAAACAATGCGTACTTCTGGAAGACCGTATTTACTGGACGCTGGTGGGGAGGAGTCTGAGTGATATCTTCGCCTTTCAGCAGAATATCACCTTCTGTCGCTACTTGAAAGCCGGCTATACAACGTAATAACGTCGTCTTTCCGCAACCGGACGGACCTAAAATGGTCACAAACTCACCTTTCTTAACTTGAAGACTTACATCTTCTAATGCATACTTACCATCTTCGAATCTCTTCGATACGTGATTCACTTCGATGATAAAATAATCGTTCGGGTTGGAACGAGATAAAACCTCTGGTTTTGCCATTTCTTTAATTAAAACTAAATCGGGTTTCGATACTCCCAATAAATCATAAAACAATCATTTTGGTTATACAATAATTCTATGCCTACGCATATATTAAATTCCATCCAAACGCGCATTGTAAATCCATGCAAACGCGCACAATAAATTCCCTGCTTACGCGCACTGTAAACCCATGCATACGCAGCGCATAGGTGCACACCTACGCAAATTACGCCGCAAAAGTACTGCTTTTTTTTCATTTATGCAAATAAAAATGAAAAATATAACTTTTCTCCTCCATTTCTCCTCCATTTCTCTTTTATTTCTCCTCCTTCCCCCTTCCATTTCTCCTCCATTTCTCCTCCTTCTCTCTTCCTTTCCCCCTCCAATTCCCCACGTAAGATACACGATAGATACACGTAAGATAAACGGTAGATTGATATAACTTAAGTGCAACTTAAGACATAGGATACCCCGTTTTACGGACATTTTAATTAAAATACATTATGAGAAATAATCACCCCTTGCGAACGGGTAAATGAAGACTTTCTGCAATAGAAATATAGTGATTCATTGCCTCCTCAGACGTCACAGGATAAGCGGATAAAGCACCTATAACTCCATGAGGACGGAAACGGATTAACTTAATTGGAGCACTTTTCCCGATGAAACCGTATATTTGTGCAATATTATTGAGAATAACTTCCACATCCACCATTTCGGGCACGCAAACAATACGCACTTCCGTTAACTTGTCCTCTTGCAGCAACCATGTCAGATTATCTTTGACAATCCGGTTGTTTGCCGACTGCGTCAAACGTTGATAGATAACGCTGTCCCATGCCTTCACATCTAACATCACACCGTCACACACATCCATCAGCGGACGATGGCTCGAAAACGGAACTGTACCGTTGCTGTCTATCAGACACGTTAGAAAATGTCCGGTTTCATCGGACAAATGCCTTACGGCGGTGAACATTTCTTTAAGCCATTCCGCCCGCAGCATACACTCGCCACCGGACACCGTTATTCCGCGGATAAAAGGAATACTCTTCCGTATTTCTTCCACAACCTCCGAAACCGTCCGCTCCGATGCTTCCGCATCTTCCATGGCTTGCGTCTCTGGATTATGGCAGTAACTGCAGCGGATATTGCAGCCTTGTAGAAAGATAGCGGTCCTGTTGCCCGGACCATCTACCGTTGATTGGGATATGATTTTCCTGACTGGAGCTATCATACACCACGTACTTTGCGGTCCGCTAAATGCGCGGATGCGTAAGTCGGAGCACCTAATTGGGTTGTGTTCTGAAGAACCGTCTCTCCCTTGTTCCACTTCTCTATTTCAGAACGTTTGACAAGGTAACCCGTAATACGGACAAGGTCGGAATCGGAAGCGTAAAACGCAATGTATTTCTGACCAAGTGAGAAGGCTCCTTTGATGATATCAAGTACGGCTGCAGGATTTTGCTTGCCCGTAATATCGAACGGAAGAATATCCGAACAGCCCGTAGGAATATATCGGTGGAATCGGGAGGAATGACGCAAATGGTCGTATATGGATTCAGGCTCGTCACCTACAGGAATACGTATGCCAGACGTGATGCCGTAGTCCGTATCAATGCCTACTTGAGCGTGAAGCAACAAATGGTGGTTCGCTATGTCGCAATAGGGACATTCGTATTGGTTTACAAATTCGGTAATAGCATCCATAATCTGCTCCGCAATATCGTCCGCTTCAGCGTCACTACCATATTTCTTGCCTTCAGGGGCAAAGTGATTGGCGGCTTCGGCTAATCCTACTAAACCGAACATCGCTACAAAACGCTCACGCGATACAAATCCCTCCTTGACTAAGAAATGGCTCTCAAAAAAACCGGACTTCTCCACAATAAAACGAATACGTGCCGACATGTAATCTGCCATACACAGCATTGCCTCAGGTAGCAGAGTCTCCAAAAACTCCTTCTTGTCATTCGTCATGGCGGCTAAACGAGGAAGTACGATACGCGTCAGAGTGTAACTTCCCCCGCCTATGGGTAGAATATTATAGCACGATGATATCCCGTAGCGGTCGTAAGTCTTTGCATTAAGAGGATCATTGCATATAGCGGGATTGGCTACACATAAAGAGGTGTAAATAGCTTGCTCCGCAAAAGCATCCGGAGTAATGGAGGGATCATACTTGAGCGTCAGATTGGGTACGGCTTGAGCCAGTTCGCAATCTACTTCCATAATTAATCTGCCTGCGCGCGTAGCCTCGGGACCTAAATTGGCGTGACAGAACGAATCGGTAATCGTGCGGTCCAGATAAATAAGAAAATTACGCAGCTTGCGCTTAACCTCACTGTCGGATAATCCGACTATAAAAGGCTCTATAAGCTTGTCTAAATCACCTAAAAAAACAGGATAAGTCGTAATCGAAGGTACGTGACGGTAAAGAACCTGTAGGAAAGTAAGTAATTCGTCAAAATCCTGAGGAGGAGCCAGCTCCAAAAACTTAACTCCATCTTTGACTGCCTTCTGATAATCCGGCATAATATAACGCGGACGATAAGGAGCATTACCTTCGTTCAGATTGCAAATAACCCCTTGCGCGAAGTAGAACTTTGTTCGCTCCGGCATGGGAAGTACGGATAAAGTGTCCTCAGCTGCATGAGCTAACGCTACTACCTTTTGCTCGTAACTGAGCTTCTGAGATGTTACAATCGAATAAATGTCGGCCATGGTATATAATGATTTGGACTGCAAAAGTACTATATTTAGTCGGATTATACAAATAATTGAGCCTAAAAATGCACTTTTTGCCTTAAAAATTTGGCAGTATGAAAAAAAAGCAGTACTTTTGCAGCCGGTTTTGATAAAATACCAACGGGATGTGGCGCAGTCCGGTAGCGCAACGGTCTGGGGGACCGGAGGTCGCAAGTTCAAATCTTGTCATCCCGACACTTCTTTATTTTTTTTGTATGAAAGCATTATTGATGATTCTTGATGGCTGGGGCATCGGGCAAAAAACGGCTGCCAACGCCATCTATTCTACAAACACTCCACACTGGACTGCTTTATTGGAAAAGTACCCGCACTCGCAACTTCAGGCAAGTGGGGAAAATGTCGGACTGCCGGACGGACAAATGGGAAACTCCGAGGTCGGACACCTTAATATCGGAGCAGGACGAGTCGTCTATCAGGATCTGGTGAAAATCAACCGCGCTTGCAAAGACGGCTCTATTAGACAAAATCCCGAAATAATATCCGCCTTTACCAACGCTAAACACAGTGGCAAAAAATTGCACATCATGGGATTGACCTCCAATGGGGGAGTACATAGTTCCCTGGACCACTTGTTCTTCCTGCTCCAGATAGCTAAAGAATACGGATTGGACGGACGAACCTTTGTGCATTGCTTTATGGATGGACGGGATACGGACCCGCATTCCGGTATAGGATTTATTGACCAACTCGAGCAACATATGGCTAAAACGACCGGTGAAATCGCAACTATTCAGGGACGATTCTATGCCATGGACCGCGATAAAAGATGGGAACGCGTAAAAATTGCCTACGACTGTCTTGTAAATGGACAAGGTGCTAAATTCGAAAATATGCACGATGCAATGAAGGCTTCTTACGATGCCGATGTAACGGACGAGTTCATCAAACCAATCGTGCATGTTAGAAACGGACAACCTTTGGCAAAAATTGAAGAAGGGGATGTGGTTATATTCTTCAATTATCGTAACGACCGTGCCCGCGAAATGACAATAGTGCTCACGCAGCAGGATATGCCCGACCAGGGAATGATGACTATTCCTAATCTCGACTACTACTGCATGACACCTTATGAGTCCACCTTTACTGGACTCCATATCCTTTTCCCGAAAGAGAATGTACAAAATACACTCGGTGAAATCGTTGCTAAAGCAGGTATGAAACAGCTGCGTATTGCCGAGACGGAGAAGTTTGCACATGTGACCTTCTTCTTCTCTGGAGGACGTGACGCGCAGTTTGAAAACGAAGACCGTATCCTGATTCCTTCGCCTAAAGTGGCAACATATGACCTCCAACCTGAGATGTCGGCACCTGAAGTCGCTGCTGCCCTCAACGATGCACTGGACTCTCAAAAGTACGACTGCATCATTCTTAACTTTGCCAATGGGGATATGGTCGGACACACAGGAGTCTATAACTCGATACAGCAAGCGGTTGTCACAATTGATATATGTGTTGACCGCGTCGTAAATGCTGCAAGACGTAACGGCTACGAAGTGATTATCATCGCTGACCACGGTAATGCGGATAATGCCGTTAATCCTGATGGCACTCCTAATACTGCACACTCACTCAACCCTGTGCCGTTCATCTATATACCGGCAGACTCAAAAGAAAAAGACGGACACTTCCCATATACGTGTGAAGATGGTATATTGGCGGATGTGGCTCCCTCTATCTGTCATATCTTGGGAATTGAGCAACCGGCTGAAATGACCGGACATTGCCTGATCCACGAGAAATAAGATTATCCGTATCGCTTAATTAGCATATCGACTAAGTCTGGAACACCTTCGGAAGCTTTCTTCCGGAGGTGTTGTATTCTGTCTCGGTAAATACCGAACTCCGGCATACCCGGATCTACTACGTAAATAGTCGATGAAATCGGAGCATATTGTAATAAACTGGCTGCTGGATATACATTCAGACTCGTCCCTATGACAACTAAAATATCTGCCTCAGAAGCTATACGGCAAGCCTGTGGAAAATACGGGACTCCTTCACCGAAAAAGACAATATAAGGTCTTAACAACGAGCCGTCAGGATGACGCTCTCCGTAATGTTGCTCCCAGCCTTGAATAGGTACGGTGGACAATTCGTCGTTCTCAGAACGTAATTTGGTAATCTCTCCGTGTAAATGAACAACATCTTTGCTTCCTGCCCGCTCATGTAAGTCATCGATATTTTGAGTGATGATGCGCGTAGAGGGAATCGCTTCCTGTAATCTCGTTATGGCGTAATGTGCTGCGTTCGGTTGGGCTGACAAAGTGTCACGACGTCGGGCGTTGTAAAAATCCACGCAGAGTTGAGGGTTACGCAACCACGCTTCGTGGGTGCACACATCTTCTACCCGGTATTTTTCCCATAACCCGTCCGAATCACGAAACGTGCCAAGGCCGCTCTCTGCAGAAACACCGGCACCGGTAAATACAACAATGTTCTTCATAAACCTTCAATTTATTTATCATTATTGGGCAAAATTACACAAATATTTGCACATATGCAAAAAAAAATGTACTTTTGCACGCTAAAAGTGCAAAGATGACAATAATTGCAATAGAAACAAGTACCTCCGTATGCTCGGCTGCTTTATCAGTCGATGGCAATACGGTCGCTTCACGAGTTAACTGCGAGGATGGTAATCATGCTCGATTATTGCCCGTGTTTATACATGACTTATTGGAAGAATTATGCGAGCGTTCCTTAACGTTGGATGCTGTCGCTTTATCCGAAGGTCCGGGAAGTTATACCGGCTTGCGTATAGGAACCAGTCTGGCGAAAGGATTGTGCTATGGATTGTCCGTGCCGCTTATTCCGGTTAAGACTACCGAGGTACTTTGTGCTTCGTTGGCGGAGAAGGTGAATTTGCAGGAGGGAGATTATTTGCTCCCCATGATTGATGCCAGACGAATGGAAGTCTATACGGCTTTGTACCAACTGAAAAATGATACCTTTATACCCCTGAGCGATGTGACGGCTTGTGTAATTGATAGCGAAAATGCTGTCCCCTTTGGAGACGGAAAGAATTATTTCTTCGGCGATGGAGCGGCGAAATGTAAAGACTTGTTGTCAGAAAGAGCCGGTTTCATCGGAGATATTTATCCCGACGCATCGGCTATGGGAGCATTGGCGTTGCGCTATTTGCAAAAGAATAATATCCGACATACTACTACGGATATAGCTTACTACGAGCCGTTCTATCTCAAGGAGTTCGTCGCTGCGCATAGCCACGTCAAAGGGTTGTTGTGAAAAATCAATCAATGAAAGGTGAAAGGAAAATACAATTACTTCTGTTATTAGGGGGAATGCTCCTGATAGCAGTTTCGTGTTCTACACAAAAGAACACTCGCGCATCGCGCTCCTTTCATCAAACGAAAGTAAAATATAATATCTTCTACAACGGTAATCTTGCATTTGAGGAAGGACAGCAAGCAACTATTAAAGCGCACGAAGATGATTTCTCTGCCGTTATTCCGCTGTATCCTGTTAGCAATCATAAAGCGGCAGAAGCTTCTACTTCACAAATGGATAAAATGATAGAAAAATGTCGTAAATGCATCAAACTGCACTCTATCAAAGCTAAACCTAAACCAGACCCCAAAAAACGTCAGGACCCGAAATATAAACAGTGGTTGAAACAGGAAGAGTTCAACAATCAGATGGATAAAGTTTGGATCCGTTTGGGAGAGTCGGAATTTAGTAAGGGAGATTTTCTTGGAGCAATCGGCACCTTTAGCTATATTATCAAACATTATGATTATGACCCGGACGTGGTCGCTCAGTGTCAGTTGTGGATGGCGCGTGCCTATGCCGAGTTAGGGTGGCAGTATGAGGCTGAAGATATGGTGAACAAGGTGAACGTGGATGCACTCAGCCGCAAACATTCGTCGCAATATGCTTCCACAAAGGCGGATGTACTGCTAAAAGGAAAACAATATCATGAGGCTGTACCATTTATCAAATTGGCTATACCGGACCAAAAACGCCGTTTCTATAAACCACGATTCCAATTTGTCTTAGGGCAAATCTATCAAATGGAAGGTAAAAATAAGGAAGCTATAGAGGCTTATAAAAAGTGCATAAAAATGGTCCCGCCACAAGATATGGAATTCCAGGCGCAAATTAATAAGGCCGTCCTTCAAGGTAAATCGTCTGTTCGTACCTTGCTGAAAATGACGAAGTTAAGTAAATACAAGGACCAATTGGATGTAATCTACGGGGCTATTGGCGACATATATATTGAGCACAAAGATACGGCTAAGGCTTTAGACTATTACCAGTTAGGTATTGATAAAGCAACGCAGACGGGGGCGGCTAAAGCGGCAATTCTCATTAAAGCCGGTGATTTGTACTACACGCAGAGAAACTATGAACCGGCGCAACCGTGTTATCAGGAAGCAATGAATATAATCTCTTCTGACCATGAGGATTATGCTCGCTTGCGGCAGTTGTCCTCTACGTTGGATGCGCTTATTGCAGAGTATAATGTGGTCGTATTGCAGGACTCACTCCAGGCTTTGGCAAAATTGTCGCCCGAAGAGCAACGTAAAGTGGCAGAGAAAATCGTGGCGGACTTGATTGCTGCAGAGGAAAAAGCTGCAGAGGAGGCGTTGATAGCTCAGCGTGAGGCGGAAAATAGTACATTGCAGAGCGTGGACACCAGGAATATGTTAGGCGGAGCAGGTGGGGCTGCGGCTGACTGGTATTTCTATAATGAGCAATTAATGCGTTCCGGAAAGCAACAGTTTACAAAAAAATGGGGTAATCGTACGCTTGAAGATAACTGGAGAAGATTGAGCAAAACAATGACTACATCCCTATGGAATGATACAAACGAAGATAATCAGGACGAAGACGATAATATAAATCCTACCGATTCCATCGTGCAAAATACGCCTAAGGTAGAGACAGATAATCATAAACCGGAGTTCTATTTACAACAGATACCTAAAACACAAGAAGATATCGCGTTGTCAGATAGCCTGATTGCCAATGCCTTGTATAACCTTATTTTCATCTACCAGGATGAGATCGGAGATCAGAAGTTAGCAGATGAAACATACGCCGAGTTTACACGCCGCTTTCCTAATGATCCTCGTGTGAATGAGATTAATACAATGCGTAACCCGGATCCTGAGTTGATTGCGCGCTTAAGAAAGATGTTGGCAGAGCAGGATTCTGTCTATGAGCAGACTTACAATGCTTACCGTCGTAGTGAGTTCGCAATAGTTAAAGCGAACAAAGACTATGCTGAGAATACCTTCCCAATGTCGCCTTTGATGCCTCGTTTCCTGTTCTTGAATGCAGTTGCTACAGCACGTACGGAGGGGCAGGAGGCGTTTGTCGTCGACTTGAGAGATTTGGTCACCAGATATCCGGAGAGTGAATTGAGCGCGATGGCGAAAGATATGCTGGCTATGATGGGACAAGGTATGGAAAGTCAAAAAGGCGAGATGACCTCCGACTTGGAACAGATGCGGTCTGACTCTGAGGAAACCGAAACGGAAAAAGATGAGACAATTGCCTTTTCTACGGCCCGCAACGTACAGAGTGTAATCCTGCTCGCGTTGCCTGAAACGGACGAAAGTTTGCTCAATAAACTGTTGTATGAAGTGGCGTTGTTCAACTTCTCACAGTTCTTGATCCGTGACTTCGAACTGCAGAAGTTACCTGTATGGTCTGATGGCTGTGCATTGCGTATTTCAGGCTTCGAAAGTCTCGATGAAACCGAATGGTATTTGAATCTGGTCGCTCGGAATGAGGAACTGAATAACTTTATAAAGACTAACAAAATTACATCGCTTGGGATTACGGAAGATAACTACCAGCTTATTCCGTCTAAGTTGTCATTGGACGATTATAATCAATTTATTAACCAATAATATTTTCTACTATGCAAAACGCACAACTTTGGCGCGCATTAGGGCGCAACACATTGATCTCAATCCTCCTCTTTGGAGTGTTATTCTGCTTGCTATGGCTTGCTGAGGTGCTTTTTCCTAATGTTACTTTATTGAAATGGGATGACGCCGCGTGGGTCGTCGGTATTCCTGCTTCTGTAATAGGCGTAGCGTATATTCTGACTATTCGCGACCCGCAGAACTACACCGGTTTCTTCGCAGGTATTATCATGTCAATACTATTAGGCGTACAATTTATTTTACAAGGTAGCCTGGATAGTACCTTCCTGTATTTCTTCGTATTTATTCCTTTCCAACTGATGTCTATTTATAAATGGAGTCGCTCCAAATCAGACGGAGGGGCAAGTTTTGAACCTAAATTCCTTGACATGCCTCGTTTATGGCTATCTATAGCTATTTGTATTGCTATAACGGCAGGTGATTATCTACTGCAAACATACGCCTTCCAACACAATAGCCTGACGGACAACATAGCCATTAAGTTATTTAACGGCTTGTTGATTTCATCTTCCTTCTTGGCAAACTATTGGCTGATATATCGTAAGAATGATGCTTGGATATATTGGGCTCTTTATAGTGTGGCCGGAATAGGACTCTTTATTCTGGTAGGCAATATCTTTTCAATAGTACTGTTCTCATTCTTCCTCGTAATCAACTCTATGGCAGGTGTCGCGTGGATTCGTAACACTAAACCGGAAAATATGGGCTGGGTACGTGGTTTGAATACAAAATAGTACTATCTCATATTCTCAAATCTGAACTCTCGAGGTGATTGTCCTGTCAGATTCCTGAAAAAGCGTGTAAAAGAGGCTTGTTCCGGAAAACCGAGTGTTTGACTGATTGCCTGAACGCTAAGGTCTTTGCGAGAGATAAGGAGCAGCTTGGATTTGGCCAATATATATTGGTCAATCCAGGCGTTTGCACCATATCCTGTGGCGTCGTGTATTAGTTTCGACATATATTTAGGCGTAAGGCATAGCTTCTCGGCATAAAAATTTACCTTATGTTCTTCCGAATAGTGTGCTGCAAGTAAATCCATAAACTTAATATAAACGAGCGACCCGCGTGAAGCGTTGTCAATCTCTTTATTTTCTTCTTGCCTGAAGGCATTGAGAAACTCAAACAGAATGTGCAGAGTGCTGCATAACGCTTTATGTCGATGTGGTAGAACAGGTCCTTTCTGTTGAAGAATCAGCTCAAGCATTTCCACAATAGATAGAATGCTATTCACTTGTGTCTCCGTTAGTTGTGCTATGGGCTTGATATGATAGGGCTGTAGATTGAAACTAAAGGAGGTGAGCCGCGCATCTTCGACGAGTTTTTCAGACAGAATGACAAGCGTGGTACTAAAGTCCTCGCTTGTGTGTAATCCGCTAAATATATGTTTAGCCGGAAAGATGGCAACATCGTTGGGAGCAACATGATGCTCTGAATAGTCAAAGGAAAGACGAGCTGTTCCTTTTTGTACAATTGAGATTACCATTTTAGGTAATACAACGGAGTGAATAGTCGGAAAACGGTGCACGTCTTTTAGGACGAGGGCATCTGTATTCTCGATGTTCTGCACTTGTTGCTCAATTACTGTTGGGTCAAGTGTAGTCATAGTAGGTTAGTTAATGTTTCTAATTGGTTATAATTATCTTGGCTTAGGCTACTGCGGATAGTAACTATAGGCTCAATAATAGTGATATTTTTCATCGTTTCGAGCAATGCTCTCATTTCTCTTCCGGCTGAAGGAGCCCAACTTCCGTTTTCGACAATGGCAACGGTTCTGCTTTGGTATCCTTTCTGCTGCAATTTCCACAGGAACATATGCATTGGGGGGAATACATTATTATCGTATGATGATGCACATACAACCATTTTGCTCATACGGAAAGCATCTTCAATAGCTTCGGCCATATCATCACGGCAGAGGTCTGTAATAGCTACTTTTTTGCATCCTTTAGTACGTAGCATCTCTGCTATTTTCTCAGCTGCTTGAGCTGTATGTCCGTGAATAGAAGCGTGCGCTACAAGTACGCCGTCTGTCTCGGGTTCGTATGATGACCAGATGGTATAGAGACGTATGGCTTCTTGTAGTCTTTCACCTTCTAAAACGGGGCCGTGCAACGGACAGATGGCTTCAATAGTGAATGCTGACACTTTCTTTAGCACTATGGAAACGGGGGCTCCGTACTTGCCGCATATGTTAAAATAGTATCTGCGGGCCTCGCATGCCCAGTCATCTTCATCGGCATGGTAAACACCGAATTTGCCAAAAGCGTCGGCAGAGAAAAGCACCTTTTCTTGGACGCAATAAGTCATCATTACTTCAGGCCAATGAATCATAGGCGCCATGATGAAACGCAATGTGACACCCCCTAAGTCTAAAATATCGTTTTCCTTAACTACCTGTACAGCAGGGGGCGTGATGCCGAATTGAGCGAGCATGACTTGAGCCTTGGCAGAGCAAATAATAGTCGTTTGTGGGTATTTATGGATGAATGCATTTACAGAACCGCTATGATCTGGTTCCATGTGCTGGATAACCAGATAGGAGGGCTTCCTGTCGCGTAGAGCCTGCTGAACATTATATAGCCATTCATCGGTCTTGCGTGTATCTACACTATCCATAATAGCGATTTGTTCGCCTTCTACCAAATAACTGTTATAGCACATACCGTCTGGTACTGCATATTGGCTTTCAAATAATTGTAACTCGGCATCATCTACGCCTACATAGTGAATGGTATTCATCGTAATCCTATTAGTTTGTGTGTTTGTAAACTCAGTCTCCACTCGGGATGACCTAAAATATATTGTACAACTTCGTCGGTATTGGTAATATCAACTTTTGCAAGGGGTTGAAGCAACCAATTACTTGTGTGTATCTCGTCTTTCCAATGTTCCGGATTGATTCCGGTATAAACGACTTTTACTTCGTCGGCGCTTTTGATGGTTAGGGTACTTCCTTCTTTGGGCGAGCAGGTAATCCAGTCAATACCTTGTGGCAAGTGGTGGGTCCCGTTGGTTTCAATAGCGATTGTATATCCCGCTGCGTGCAACGCATTAATCAGTATGTCATCCACTTGTAGTGAAGGTTCTCCTCCTGTTAGTATAACAAGCAGTGGCGCTTGCTGAAGATGTTGTACAGCGTCCAATATTTCATTTGCCGTCAGTTCCGTATAAGTGGTGAAATCTGTATCGCACCACGGGCATCGCAAATTACATCCGCTGAAACGGACAAATACGGCAGGCATGCCGGTGTGACAGCCTTCTCCTTGTAGGGAATAAAAAATCTCCTTAATTTTATAACTCATAAATGGCGATATTCCCTGTAGATTCTTGTACGCTCACTTTATAACAATGTTCTATATGGTCGCAAATCCACTTGGCTATATTTTCAGCAGAAGGATTGACGTCGAGGATTTCGTTGATGTATTTGTGGTCAAATGTATCTTTGACGACTCTTTTGATATGGGTAAAATCCACTACCATTCCGTCTTGGTTGAGAGTCTCGGATTTGCAATAAACAACAATGATCCAGTTATGTCCATGTAGTGCCTCACATTTACTTTCGTAACTGAGACTTAAGTTATGAGCTGCTGATATTTCAATCGTTTTTTGTACGTAATACATATGCGTAATAATTAATAGGTTGATTTTGCCTCTCTTAGTGCTTCTTCTCTTTCTCGGCATGTCCCGCATACTCCGCAAGGTTTATCTCCCCCCTTGTAGCAACTCCATGTCTCATCGTAGTTAATACCTAAACGCAAACCATGTCGTGCTATCTCTGCTTTAGAAATATTGGTGTAGGGCGTGAGTAAATGAACATTATTCCACGTCCCAGCGCATACGGCTTTGTCCATCGCTTCTACGAAATCTGGTCTGCAGTCGGGATATATCGTGTGATCACCTCCGTGATTGGCGAGCATAATGTACTGCAATCCTCGATTTTCAGCCATCCCTGCTGCGATTGATAACATAATACCGTTACGGAATGGTACTACAGTAGACTTCATGTTTTCTTCATCATAGTTGCCATCTGGTATCGCTTCGCTTCCGCTAAGAAGTGATGAGGTGAAATGCTCTTTGATAAAACTCAACGGTATAATAATATGCTCAATACCAAGGCGTTGACAATGAAGCTTAGCGAAGAACAACTCTTTATCGTTGTGGTTGCTTCCGTAATGAAAGGAAAGCGCCAAAGCGATACGGTCTTGATATTCATACAGCATGGTGGTCGAATCCATTCCACCGGATAAAACTAACAGACTATCTTTCATGCTTGTCCTTGAATTGTTCTAATAATCGTTGTTTGCGCAGTTCTTGGTGCTCATCATCTGCATAATTCGCAAAAGGATAGATACTTATACCTCCTCGGGGTAAAAAGTAACCGGTCACTTCAATGTACTTCGGGTCAAGAACTTTAATAAGGTCCTTCATGATGATATTTATGCAATCTTCATGAAAATCTCCATGGTTTCGGAAAGAAAAAAGGTAGAGCTTGAGAGATTTACTTTCTACCATTTGTAGTCTGGGAATGTAGGAGATGTAGAGGTGACCGAAGTCTGGTTGCCCGGTTTTGGGACAGAGAGACGTAAATTCTGGGCAGTCAAATGTTACCAGATACTCGTTCTCCGGATGTTTGTTGATAAATGTTTCGAGCACTTCCGGCGTGTAGTTCGTAGCGTAGGTGGTACGATGGTCGCCAAGAAGGGTGATGCCTTCTAATTCTTTTTCGTTTCGCATAATGTTTTCAGTTTTAATAGGGAGGAAAAACAATAGCTCCTTCAATTACGGTGCAAAAATACAACAATTTATTTAAATACACAAATTAAATTTGCATATTATCTAATTTTATTGTATCTTTGCGCACTTTTAATCTAATATCGCTATGACTATTCAGTTCTTAGGTGCTGCAGAAGAGGTTACGGGCAGTAAGCATTTAATCACTACCGACTTTGGGAAGAAAATCCTGCTTGATTGCGGAATGTATCAGGGAAAAGGAATGGAAACCGATTCCGACAACCGTAATTTAGGCTTTGAGCCGAAGGAGGTTGACTTCATCTTGCTTTCGCATGCCCATATAGACCACTCAGGACTTATACCTTATGTCTATAAATTAGGTTTCCGCGGTGAGGTGGTTTGTACGCCAGCAACCAGAGACTTGTGTGCAATCATGCTGCAGGACACTGCTTATATACAGGCGCAAGATGTCCGGTGGTACAATAAGAAAATGGACCGAAAACATATGCCTAAAGTGAAACCGATTTATGACTTGATGGATGCTGAGCGCTGCATGAACCGCTTCGTGACTGTCGCCTATAATCATCGTTTTCGACTGACAGATGATGCTTTTGTTACTTTTACCAACTCCGGACATATGTTAGGCTCGGCGGTTGTGAGCCTTGAGTTACGCAAAAAAGATGGTTCTTGGGTTAATATCGCTTATACCGGTGATATCGGTAGAGAGCAAAGCCATATACTCTGTTCCCCCCAACCGTTCCCGCAATGTGATTACTTGATTTGTGAATCAACTTATGGCAATCGCCTGCACGAAGATGCTTTGGCTTCCGAAGAACAATTGCTTGGCGTTGTGGAAGATACATGTGTATACAAGAAAGGCAAATTGCTTATTCCATCCTTCTCTGTTGGGCGAACGCAGGAGATTGTTTATGTGCTCAACAAACTGTATAATGACGGGCGTCTGCCTCAAATTAAGTGTTTTGTGGACTCTCCTTTGGCAGTGAATGCAACGCATATATTCCGCATGTATTCCGATGAACTGAACCAAGACGTACGGGATACGATGCGTTTTGACGATGACCCGTTTGGCTTCAATACGCTCAAGTATATCACAGATCTCAACCAGTCTAAAGCTCTGAACCACTCCGAGGACCCTTGTATCATTATTTCTGCCTCCGGCATGTTGGAAGCGGGACGAATAAAACACCATGTGGCTAATCATATTTCAGAACCGTCTACCACGATTCTCATTGTGGGATATTGTACACCAACCTCGCTCGGGGCACGTATACAGGAACCGAATTTAAAATGGATATCCATCTTCGGCTTTGACCGACGTATACGGGCACAAGTGACGAAAATTGAAGGGTTCTCTGGACATGGGGACTACAAGGAAATGACCAACTATTTAACGACATCTCTGCAGACGGATAAAGTTAAACGCACATTTGTCGTACATGGCGAACCGGAGGCGCAAGCTGAATTTAAAAACCATCTCTATGAGGCGGGATTTATGAATATTGATATACCGCATAAAGGGCAAATTAGTGAAATTTAAAGCACAAAGTTACTTTTTTTGACAAAAAATGCATAAATATTTGTGTATATCAAAAAAATGTAGTACCTTTGCAGCCGCTTTGAAAATTAAGGCGGGGTAGCTCAGCTGGTTAGAGCGCATGATTCATAATCATGAGGTCCCCGGTTCAATCCCGGGCCCCGCTACACAAAACTAATAATCTCTAATAAGGTTCTCACGATTGGGAACCTTATTTTTATTTCGTTCCACCGACCGATGACCGAGAGACAACCGAGAGATGACCGAGAGATAAAATAAAAAATAATCACTTGTTTCCAAGCGATTATCTTTATGTAGTGTCGGGTAGGCGAGATTCGAACTCACGACCTCCTGCTCCCAAAGCAGGCATTCTAACCGGGCTGAACTACTACCCGTTCCGACAAACCGGCTGCAAAAGTACTACATTTATTTGAAATACCAAAATATTTTGAAAGAAAAATGATTTTTTTCTATATATTTTGGCTTTGAAGCAGTAATAAACTCAGCAGGGACAGTCTTCAGGATCCGAATATACACCGTTAATCTTCTTCGGCTCGATATGGATGCCTACATGTGTCGCAGAGCCAAAATGCTGCTTGAGTTTATGCTCTAATCGCATCGAGTGCGCGTGTGCTTCGTATAAAGTCGTAGAACCGGGCATACGCAGGTGCATCTCTATGGCGTAGTGATTGCCTACACGACGGGTCCTGAGATGATGCAACTCGCTCACATCTTTGTCCTCTGAAATAATGTCACATATCTCTTTTTTTACGGTTTCATCGAGACTTTTCTCTAATAATTCATCCAATGCTTGTTTAATAATCTTGACGGCGGCGATGATGATAAAAATACTTACAATCACTGCTGCTATTGGATCAAGTACTGTCCATTTGTCTCCAAGAAGAATCGCTCCGCCGATGCCTAAACCGGTGCCTATAGAAGACAGTGCGTCTGAGCGGTGATGCCATGCATTTGCTATAACGGCTTGAGAATTAATCTTCTTGCCTACACGGGCGGTGAACTGATATGTGATTTCTTTAAGCGCGATACTCGCAAACGCCGCCCATAAGGCTACTTTATCAGGACACGGAAGTATTTCACCCTGAATCACACGGTATATCTTCAAAATGCCTTCATAGGATAACATAGTACCGACACCAAGCAGGATAAAACCAACTAAACTGGTGGCAAGTGTTTCGTATTTACCGTAACCGTAGGCATGATTGGCATCTGCTGGCTTATTACTGATTTTTACAAATAATAGTACGATGACATCGGTAATAAAATCACTGAAAGAATGGATGGCATCGGCTATCATGGCCGTTGAACGCCCCAAAAAACCGGCAAGAAATTTGATAATAATGAGCACTATATTTACTATGCCGCCCCAAATGGTGACATGGTAGATAGCTCTTGCCCTTTTGGCATTATCATGTGATATTTGTTGTTCTTCTTGTGCTGTCATACCATAAGTAGTCTGTATGTTAGATAGCATGAGTAGGCGAGTAGGAGAATAATACCGCCCCATCTCGTCACTTTGCGTTCGTGGTTGGATTTGATGACAAGCCAAGTGATGATTGCTCCTGAAGCAGCCATAACTGCATCAATCTCTATGCCCTCGTAGGCGGGAAGAGGATTGATAATTGCACTGGTGCCTAATATAAAAAAGACGTTGAAGATATTACTGCCAAAAACATTGCCTATCGCTATGTCCGAATTGTGTTTGTAAGCGGCAATGACCGAAGTGGCAAGTTCGGGAAGAGAGGTTCCTAAAGCGACAATGGTTAAACCGATGATGGCTTCGGATACTCCAAGACGATTGGCAAAATTGACAGCACTCTTAACAATAAGCTCACCACCAATTACTAATCCTGCCAGTCCGCAAAGGATAAAAAGTATCGATTTCAACGGAGAAATAGGCTTAACTGTAACCTCATCTACATTGGGATCTTCAGGGTGATCCTTGGCGTGACGAAATGTATTGTATATAAAGTAGATGAATATAAGCAGTAATATGATACCTCCGATATAATCAATTCCCTTATCCTGAGAAGTAATGACAGGTCTAAGGAATATGATGACCACGACTGCTACACCGGCTAAAATGGACATGGGAATATCAAAATCACGCGAGCGTTGTTGCGTGGCAATAGGATAAATAGCTGCCGTCAAACCCAGAATAACAAAGGTATTGATAATATTGGAACCGAGAATGTTCGTAATTGCGAGATCAGTTGAACCATGGGCTACGGAAATCATATTGACTACAAATTCCGGCATCGATGTGCCGAAAGCTACTACGGTTAAACCTATCACAAGGTCGGAAATACCAAAGCGTTTGGCAATTGCTGATGCACCATCTACAAGCCAGTCCGCTCCTTTAATAAGTGCGATGAAACCGAAAATAATAAGTACTATACCAACCCAAATTCCTGCACTAAGCCAAGCGTCAACGAAATCTAACATATCAGACAACCTTAAGAATTATACATTAAATAAAAAGTGCATTATATCGCCGTCTTGAACAATATAATCCTTGCCTTCTATACCCAACTTACCGGCGGCTCTGCAGGCAGCTTCACCTCCAAGGGTGATGAAATCATCGTATTTGATAACTTCAGCACGAATAAAACCACGCTCAAAATCAGTATGAATAACACCGGCGCATTGAGGGGCTTTGCTTCCGGCTTTGAATGTCCATGCACGTACTTCGTCTGAGCCTGCCGTTAGGAATGTCCTGAGATTAAGGAGGGCGTATGCAGATTTAATAAGCCTGTTGACACCGGATTCTTTCAGACCGATTTCCTCCAAGAACATCTGCCTTTCCTCGTAGGTCTCTAACTCGGCTATTTCGCTCTCAATCTTTGCCGCCAAAACCAAAACTTGGGCATTCTCGTGCTTGACTGCTGCTTTCACCTGCTCAACATATGGATTGCCGTTAACAGCGGAGGATTCGTCAACGTTGCATACGTACATAACGGGTTTATTGGTCAACAAAAACATTTCTTTCGCTGCGGCTTCTTCCTCTTTGTTCTGTAATTCAACGGTACGCGCAGAACGACCCTGGGAAAGAGCTTCTTTGTACTTAAGCAATACCTCAAGGGCGATTTTGGCCTGCTTGTCTCCACCGGCCTTGGCCTGCTTCTCGGTCTTGGCTATGCGGGATTCAACGGTCTCTAAATCCTTGAGCTGCAACTCGGCATCAATAATCTCTTTGTCACGGACAGGATCTACAGTGCCATCTACATGAACGACATTCTCGTCGTCAAAACAGCGCAATACATGAATGATAGCATCCGTCTCGCGGATATTTGCCAAAAATTTGTTTCCCAAACCTTCACCCTTGCTGGCACCTTTGACTAAACCGGCGATGTCAACTATTTCGACCGTCGTAGGGATGATACCGCGTTCTGGATGACATAATTCTCCAAGCTTAATAAGTCGTTCGTCAGGAACGGAAATTACACCTACATTGGGCTCGATTGTGCAAAATGGAAAATTAGCCGACTGAGCCTTCGCGTTCGAAAGGCAATTGAAGAGAGTTGATTTGCCTACATTGGGCAATCCTACTATTCCACACTGAAGTGACATGTTCTGTTGTTATTAGAATTTGCCTGCAAAATTACAGCTTTTTGTTGATATATGCAAATAAATTTGCTCAATTGATTTTTTTATACTAATTTCGCGGCATGAAAATTACAATGAAAGACTTGTTTTTTCCGAAAACTTGCCCTATATGTGGGCATCAGATAGAAGAAAATGAGGTCATCTGTTCGGATTGTATGCACCAATTGCCACGTACGGAACAAGCGGAGCAAAGGGATAATGTGACCGAAGCGCTATTCTGTCATGAACCTAAATTTGAACGTGGAGCCGCATTCTTGTTTTTTCTTAAAGATTCACCCGTTCAACATGTGGTGCATAAAATGAAATATGGCTTGTTTGCTGACCCGAAAATAGGATATGTCTTGGCGAAAGAAGCTGCTTGTGAGTTTATGCAGTCTGATTTCTTCGAGGGGATTGATTTGTTGATTCCTGTACCGCTTCATCCGAAAAGATATAGAGAACGGGGATTCAATCAAGCGGAGTGGATTGGCAAAGGAATTAGTGAAGTAACTGGTATTCCTATGGATACCACACACCTTACCCGCACTCATAATAATGCGCATCAAGCACGGACAACTGGACGGAAAAGAACGGAAAATGTGAAAGATATTTTTACTGTTAATCATCCTGAAGAACTATACAATAAACATGTGTTGATAGTGGATGATATCATTACGACAGGAGCTACAATGCTGGCTTGTATGGATGTGTTACGACCGATTAGAAAATGCCGTTATTCGGTCTTCGGAATAGGAAAAACACGATAAAAGTTCATTTTTATTTGTGTATGTCCCTAAAAAACTGTACTTTTGCAGGCTATTTGTAATAAGGTACCATATACGATGGTTAAGCATTATGATTTTCTGATTATCGGCGGTGGAGTGGCCGGTATGAGTTTTGCACTAAAAGTGGCGCGTGAGCAAAAATACAAAATTGCTTTGTGCTGTAAAACAACATTGGATGAGGCGAATACCGCAAAAGCCCAAGGCGGAATAGCTTCTGTGACAAATCTGTTGGTGGATGATTTCGATAAGCATATCCACGATACAATGGTAGCAGGAGATTGGATTAGCGACCGGGAGGCGGTGGAACAAGTCGTTCGCAACGCACCTAAAGGCATTGAGGAATTGCTTCGCTGGGGCGTTAATTTTGATAAGAAGGAAGATGGGCAATTTGACCTCCATCGTGAAGGAGGGCATTCGGAGTTTCGTATCCTTCACCATGCTGATGATACAGGGGCTGAAATTCAACGAGGATTAATGGCGGCTGTCAGAAACAATCCCTACATTGAGGTGTTGGAGAATCACTTTGCTGTGGAAATAATAACACAACACCATTTAGGGGTGCGCGTCACGCGTCGGACACCGGATATTGAGTGCTATGGAGCGTATATCCTTAATCCTGAAACTCGAAAAATTGATACCTATTTGAGTCGGATTACTCTCATGGCAACTGGTGGAACGGGAGCGGTGTATGCTACAACTACTAATCCTAATATAGCTACTGGGGACGGAATTGCTATGGTCTATCGTGCCAAGGGAATAGTGAAGGATATGGAATTCGTGCAATTCCATCCGACAGCTTTGTTCCATCCTGGGGAGACTCATCCGGCTTACCTGATAACAGAGGCTATGCGAGGTTACGGAGGAATACTACGCCTGCCGAACGGTGAGGAATTTATGCAGAAATACGATTCACGCTTATCCCTTGCTCCGCGTGATATCGTAGCCCGTGCTATAGATAATGAAATGAAAATTCATGGTCTGGATCATGTGTGCCTTGATGTCACACATAAAGATGCAGAAGAAACTAAACACCACTTCCCAAATATTTATGCTAAGTGCTTGAGTATAGGTATTGATATTACAAAAGAATACATACCTGTTGCTCCTTGTGCGCATTACATGTGTGGCGGTATTAAGGTGAACTTGGATGCACAGTCATCTATTAATCGCTTATATGCAGTCGGCGAATGCTCCTGTACAGGATTGCACGGAGGAAACCGGTTGGCAAGTAATTCGTTAATAGAAGCTGTCGTCTATGCAGATGCTGCGGCTAAGCATGCACTGAGTGTGATTGATAACTATTCATTCAACGAAAAAGTTCCTGAGTGGAACGACGATGGAACTATGTCGAATGAGGAAAAAGTGCTTATCTCGCAAGATATGAAGGAGGTCGGGCAGATTATGTCAACATATGTTGGTATCGTGCGTAGTAACTTGCGTTTGCGTCGTGCCTTAGAGAGGCTGGATATTATCTACGAGGAAACGGAAGACTTGTTCAAACGCGTAAAAGCAACTCGTGAAATATGCGAATTGCGGAATATGGTAAATGTTGGCTATCTGATTACACGTCAGGCGTTAGAGCGCAAAGAAAGTCGTGGACTGCATTTTAATATAGACTACCCGAAAGATCCTTCCTTGAACACTCAGGAAGTTTGGTAATGGCGGGGATTAACCCCACTTCCTCACTATTTCATCCATGATAGAGAATACATCTTCCTTCGTGTCTGCGCGAAGGAGGGCTATCCTCGTTTGTTTGAAATCGTATAAACCTTTAAATACCGGAGAGTTGGCAAAATGTCGGCGTGAATGAATGATACCTTTATGCTCGTCGCCAATCCACTCGATACTGCGATTAACATGTTCTTTTAAAATATCAACATACCAGGACATAGGTCGGGGAGACAATAATGCTCCTGTGGTGAGATAATATTTAATGTCCTCAAATATCCAAGGACATCCGAATGTGGCGCGTCCGACCATAATCGCATCAACACCATAACGATCAAAACATTCTTTGGCACGTTCGGGGGAAGTGATATCGCCATTCCCGATAATAGGAATATGCATACGAGGATTGTTCTTGACTTCTCCAATCAAAGTCCAATCTGCATCTCCTGTATACATCTGAGCCCGAGTCCTTCCGTGTATGGCTAATTCTCGAATGCCGCAATCTTGGAGAGATTCTGCCAGTTCTACAATAATCTTCTGCTCATCATTCCAACCCAAACGAGTCTTAGCAGTAACAGGGGTGTGAACAGCATCTACGACTGCTTTGGTTATTTCTAACATCTTAGGTACATCACGTAGCAATCCGGCTCCGGCTCCTTTGCCCGCCACTTTCTTGACCGGACAGCCAAAATTGATATCTATGAAGTCTGGCTTGGATTGTTCTACAATGCGTGCTGCTTCTGCCATAGATACAGGATCCTTACCGTATATTTGTATGGCTACTGGACGTTCTTCATCTGAAATCCGTAGTTTACGCGTAGTGGAAGCTACGTCACGAACCAATGCGTCGGCATTTACAAACTCTGTATATACACGGTCTGCTCCGAACCGCTTGCATAACAAACGGAAGGCGGGATCTGTCACATCCTCCATTGGAGCAAGATATAATGGATATGCAGGCATAGGCTATGCGTTATTGATGGTTGGATATTTGATACGATGATGATTGATGGCCAATAGACGCTCTTTGAACACTTGACGGATATCTTCGACATCTTTGAAGGATAAAGGAGTTTCCGAGAATTGACCTTCCTGTATTTGTTGCTCTATCATATCATCTACCATCGCATAAACACTACTTTCTGTGTATTCTTTGAGGCTTCTTGAACGAGCTTCAATAGCATCTGCCATCATTAGAATAGCGCCTTCTTTGGTATTAGGCTTTGGACCCGGATAGCGGAATAAGTCCGGATTCACCGGAGATTTTCCTTTAGAATTATTAACTGCTGTATTATAGAAATAGCGAGTAAGTGAAGTACCATGGTGCGTCGAGATAAAGTTGATTAGTACCTCGGGCAAACGATGCTGACGTGCAATGCGCACACCGTCTTTCACATGCGCTATGACAACTTTTGCTGCATCTTCAGGGCTCATCTCTAAAAGAGGGTTCTGGCCTTCCGATTGATTCTCTGTAAAATACTCAGGGTGTGCTAATTTGCCTATGTCGTGATAGAGAGCGCCTGTACGGACTAACAGAGATTTGGCACCAATTCTCTTAGCAGCCTCCGAAGCAAGTGTGCTCACTTGCATAGAATGCTGAAAACTGCCTGGCGCTTTCTGCGCAAATTCTAATAGTAAAGAGGAATTGATGTCTGTTAATTCCACTAACGTGATGGAACTAAGCAAATGAAACCCTTTTTCAAACAGATAGATTAGTCCATATGCGCAAATGATAAGGATGGTGTTGATGCCAAAATAAAGGTAGTTCCAGACATTAAGACTGCTCCATTCTCCGGTAGTACTAAGAGCGTAGGCTGTATATGTGGCGGCATACGTTATTAAAATTAATCCGGCTGTTTGCGCCAATTGAGCACGCTTGGTCATGTCTTTCAGTCCGGCTACCGCGACAATACCTATGGCGATTTGAACTACCATAAATTCTCCTATATTCGGCACAGCCGGGGCTGCTAATAGCAAAGTCATTAGATGCAAGAAAAATGCCGTGCGTGAATCGTAGAATACACGTGTAATAATTGGCACCCATGCAAAAGGTATTAGGTAGATGCTTAATGATGTGTAGCGCATGAGTACACAGGCTAATACCAAAATCATTCCTGATAGTAAAGCAAAGAAAAGCATTGTCCGTTGTTGTTTCAAAAACTCGGGACGGAAAATATAAAGATAAATACCAAAGAGAATGATAAACATTAGTACTAAGAGCACTTCGCCTGCAATAGCCCATGCCGATTGTTTTTTAGTCTGGTGTTCATTCTCATATGCCATCTTTAGTGATTGAAGTAAGATAGCCGTTTCTTCAGTAACAATATCTCCTCTATCTACTACTTTCTCTCCGGACTGAACGATACCCCTTGTGAGTGATATGCCACCGAGAAGTGCAGTTCGCATTTGATTCGTCATCGATGTATCACGGGTGATGTTAGGAACAAAGTCCGTCTTAAAGGCAATATATGCAGACTTAGGAGTATATACATCCTTGAGAGGGTAAACAGTTGCAATCTTTTCATCCACAACGGAAATGTGCTCCACGCCCTCTTTGATTAGAGTCTCACGTTCGCTTAAGGATACGATGAGTGGACTGCGGGGTTGCCCGTCAATATAGGTATAGTATGGAGTAAAATCCCGTAACACTTCGGCTTCTTCCTGAGCAAGTTGACTCTCCGATTTGTAAATTGGAAAGTCAAATTCTGCCACAAGTCGGTCGTATGACCAAGGCCTTCCAACTTCGTAACGATAAGGAAAAGAACCATCATACCGAGGATATAAATATACGGTAATTCCTGCTAATAAGATGTATGCAAGGATTGTAATTAAGTTTTTGGTAACAGATTTAAATTCCATATTACGTTATTTTATCGTTTCGTTTGGAAAAAAGCTTGTATCAATTGTCTGCATTCTTGCTCTAATATGCCCGATTCCACCGATGCTTTAGGGTGTAAAGCTTGTGGCGCAAAACGTGTGAAGCCGCGTTTCTCATCGGTGCATCCATAGACAAGTCGTTTAACTTGCGCCCACCCGATGGCACCAATACACATGACGCAAGGCTCAACAGTGACATAAAGTGTGCAATCGGTCAGATATTTCCCTCCCAATGTTTGAGCTGCTGCCGTTATGGCTTGTATCTCTGCATGGGCTGTTACATCATGTAGTGCCTCAGTCATATTATGTCCACGTCCTACTATTTGACCTCCTGACACAATGATACAACCAATTGGGACCTCACCTTCCTGTAGTGCTTTTTGAGCTTCATGAACGGCTAAAGACATATACTTTTCATCTATTTCCATTCGAAAGTCTCTATAAGGTGAATAATATCTTGTTCCAAATAATCTAAAACGGGTCGCAGGGAATCCGCATTCGGACGGCAATTGCAATAGGCTGCACCTCTGAAAAAATGCTTGGTGGAATCGGTCAAAAAGAACTGATATGGTGAAGCGGTATTGCCCTCTAACGTAAAGAAAACTCCGTATACCTTTGCATCTGGATTGACAAATTCACGTTCGGGAATTGATGAGGCTTGAGAAACGTGTTTATATACAAATTGTACCGCATCATCTGTAAGTTCTCTTAAGTTGCCATGAATGGGCATATAAGAACAATGAATATCGGCATTAAGAACATCGTAGTGCAAGTTTTTCCATTCTCCGTTTCCTTCATTTGTTACAGGACGCCATTGTGCATATTTTGACATCTCGAATGAATATGGCTCTTTTTGTTGTAAAGGGATATATTCCGCCTCTGGCAAAACGATACGGCAATAACCGTAGGGGCGTGGGAAGGAAGCCTTACGACATCCGCACAAAACGATACATAGGAGAAATAATAATATAAATGCTATATTTTTACGCATACTAATGTTATTATCGGCGCAAAATTACTCCTTTTTTTTGATATATGCAAATTTTTTTATACTTTTGCAGTCCCAAATGTGATGACGATGCAAATGAGACTTAATCAAATTGATCTTCCTGTTCTTCATCTTATAGGTGAAGAGGCTGATCGTTTGAACTTGGAGTGTTATGTAATAGGAGGTTGGGTAAGGGACCAGTTTTTAGGTCGTCATAGTAA
>ODAI013388655.1_pt1 | contig 37381 bp, 25 predicted proteins | sample 1539321 | NCBI WGS metagenome assembly ODAI01 (sample SAMN02144231, study PRJEB22623) | gut metagenome | biome: sheep rumen | host: Ovis aries | place: New Zealand
TCGACTGGTAGCCGATGTACGACACGGTGACCGCGTAGGGACCGCCCGTGCGCATACCTTGAATGTTGAAGCGGCCGTCAGCATTCGTGACAGCCTGGTAGCGAGTGCCCGTCGGTTCGTGCGTAGCAACGACGTTGGCACCGATGACGCTTTCGCCCTTGGCATTGTCGAGCGTCACGCGGCCGCTCATGCCTGACGTCGTCACCTGAGCCACAGCGCCGGCGCACGCCAGCAGCAGGGCTGCCATCAGAAAGAAAAGTCTTTTCTGCATAGTAGTGAGTGGATAGAATTAAGGGATTAATTAAATGAATAGATGTATGATTTCGCGCGCAAAATTACTATTTATGGCGAAAAGTCGGAAGGGAAAAGTGAAAAATAAATAATTAAAAGACGTTTTTACGAATAGCTTTTATTATTGGTTTATCTTTGCACACGAATAAGCGCTTTTTATCCTATGAGATTCATTCTTTCGCCCTTCTATCTGGCTTTGTTTTTCCTGCTGATTTCGTGTGGCGGCCGTTCGGGTGGTTCTGCTGCCGATGAAGAAGTGGGGCATAAGCCTGCCTCGCGAGGACTGCCCTTCGAACTTGTCGTGATTATTCCCCAACAGCTTTATGCGGGTGAGGTACGCGATTCGCTCGATGCGCTCGTGAGTGCCTCTACGCCAGTCCTGCCTCAGCACGAACCTATGTTCCGTCTAAACATGGTTTGGGCCGATGCCAACCTTACTCCTTGGCGGACGTTCAGGCTCCGTTGCATATTGAGGTTGAACAAACAGGCGGCGGAAGCAACGTGGGGAGTAGCCCGGAATACCGTTGCCGTGCCGCAGACTGAAGTCATGGTGGAGGCTCCGAATGCCCATGAGCTTGCCCTCTTGCTGGGGCAGCAGCGGCAGCGCATCACCGATATTCTGGTGGATGCCGAGTTGAATTATATGGCCCAGTCGCTGCGGAAAAAGCACAATAAGGCTACGGCTGAAGCCTTTGCCGAGCTCACAGGTCATAGCATCTGTGTGCCGGCGGCATTGAAAGCGTCGAAACGCGCAACGGATTTCCTATGGACGGGAACGAACCTCAACGATCGCGACCAGAATTTCGTCTACTATTCCTATCCTTGGGATGGCCGACCGCTCTCGGCGGGGCAGTATGTGGCCAAGCGCGACAGTGCGTTGAAGGCTAACATCCCAGGTGCGCGTCCTGACCAATGGATGCAGACGGCAAGGGAGGATGAGCAACCTCTTGTTGTCTCACGCGCGCGTACTATAAATAATAAATATATACACGAGGTACATGGCTTATGGGAGATGCACAACGGCGCCCTTGGCGGTGCCTTCGTGGCGATGGAGCACATCGATACTGCCCGGCAGCGTGTGGTCGTGACCGAGGGATTCATCTATTCGCCACATTCGCCCAAGCGCACAATTCTCCGTGAGATGGAAGCTGCCCTAAGGACATACGAATAAAAGACCCTTGTTTTTATGCTCCTAAGAGAATTGGTTAATTCACCTAAGAGAATTGGTCAATGCACCTAAGAGAATAGCCCGATGCGGCCAACCTAATTTGCCAATTAGGCTGGCCGCATTTTTTTAGTCCTCCAATTCCTCGATTGCGAATTGTTCCTCTCGATGGGCAGAAAAGAGAAGAAAGATGCTTTCTTGACATAGGATAAGTTTATTGCACAGCTATGATGGTTTTGTGCAATTTGTTTTGCTGTTTCACTTAAAAGGTGTACCTTTGCGTCGATTTGGAAAAGGAGTACGTGCAGGATGCCTAACTCGCGACCTCCTTTACTAAGGTTAAGAAAACATTATTCATCCATAAACAGGAACACGAATGAAGACAACAAGACTCGTTATGGCAGCCACACTGGCGCTGGCGTCTACGTCGGCAATGGCAGGCGGCTACCTCACAAACACAAATCAGAATGCAGCTTTCGGCCGCAACCTCTCGCAGGAAGCCATGATTGACGTTATGGCCCCCTACGCCAACCCCGCCGGTGTGGGCTTTCTCACGCCTGGATGGCATTTTGCATTCTCTAATCAAAGCGCGTTTCAGACACGCACGGCAGAGTCGTGGTTCGTAGACCCTGACCGGGGACCTTTTGCCCTCGGTTATGTAAACGGCCAGAAGAACACGGCCGCAACGAAAAAGTATAAAGGCACAGCCACAGCACTTGTCATTCCGTCGCTCGACCTCGCTTACGTTCAGGACCGTTGGAGTCTGGCCTTCCACTTTGGCGTCGTCGGTGGCGGCGGCAAGTGTGAGTTCAAGGACGGCCTTGGTTCGTTCGAGAGCAAAGTGGCGATGCTGCCCTCCGTGATGAACGCCTTTGCCGGCACTCAGGCAGCTACAGGCTATGCCATGGAAACCTACATGCGTGGAAAGCAGTACTACTTCGGCGGACAGCTGAATGGCTCCTACAAGGTTACCGACAACCTGAATGTAGCCCTCGGCCTGCGTGCTGTATATGCAACATGCAACTACTACGGTTATGTGAGCGACATGAAAGTGGTGACGCCTACGGGCCAGCAGGTACCCGTGAAAACAGCCATGGAACCTATGGTCACGCAGTTGGCCACAGCAGTGCCGCAGTTGGCTCCCGTTATGGCTAACGTCGCAGGCGTAGCTGGCGACGTCAACCTCAACTGCGACCAGAAAGGGTGGGGGATAACACCTATCATCGGTGTAGACTGGCGCATTAACGACCACTGGAACGTAGCAGCCAAATACGAGTTCAAGACCCGCATGCGCCTTGAAAACGAGAGTGGCGAATCGGCCAGCGGTTCAGCCTTGGCCCAGCTCGACGAGTATGCCGACGGTAAGAAAGTGGCAGCCGACCTGCCCGCCATCCTCTATGTAGGCGCTCAGTACAGCCCCATCGAGAAGCTGCGCATCAATGCTGGTGGCCATGTCTACTTTGACAAACAAGCCACACAGTACGGCCATCGCGAGAAGGAACTCGACGGTCAGACCTGGGAAATCACGGCCGGCGCCGAGTACGACATCTGCGACCTCGTCACCGTCAGTGCTGGTTGGCAGACCACCAACTATGGCTTGGGTGAGAACAGCCGCTACATAAGCGACATGAGCTTCGTATGCAGTTCAAACAGCGTAGGTCTCGGCGCTCGCTTCCACCTCTCGAAGAAAGTGGCCCTCGACGTCTCGTATTTCAAGACCCTTTACCAGCACTACGATAAGGCTCAGGCCGACTACAATGGCATTAAAGCTAACTTCGGCGGTCTGCTTGCAGGCGTGAAGACGCAGGTCGAGGGCGTAGCAGCCGATATCGTAGCCGAGGATATGGCACAAGGCATCAATCCCCAGGCCGACCCGCGCATGGGCGTCTTCACCCAACTCAACACCGCAGTAGAGGGCATTTCATCTGCTCAAACTCCCGGTCACGACCGTCTGCATCGCACCAACGACGTCTTCTGCGTCGGTGTTAGTGTCAGCTTCTAAGACGCAATCGAAGGAAACATCATAAGGGAAAGTTTTGGACTCTCGTAATCAGTTGCCATGCAACAAGAAAAGAGATTGCCAGGAAGTTGAATGATGCAAATACATCATTTGTAGAAAAAGGCAGATCTTTGAGCGCTGCGGAGCAAAACCAACCTTCAAAAACGAGAAAGATATAACAACTCGTAGATATTAAAAAACGTGAGTTCGATGAAACTATTTAGGATTCGTCGAACTCACGTTGTTTAATTATCAATCGTGACATTTGTGTCGTAGACAGGTAAACATTGGTGCAAATTGATTTGGAAAAAGTAAGGAAGAAGAAGCGTTAAGGTGGCACTTTGATGCAAAATTGTTTTTCCTTTGGCTACATTTATCCTTTCTCTGCAAAAGGTATAGCTGTTACAATTTAAAGCCATACCTTTGCACCACCAGAACCCGCCAAGCCTCTTTTCAATGCTTAAATTGGCGGGTCGTTTTATTTTATACAAAGAACAATAGAATTCTATTCCAGAAGCCATACACCAGTGCGCACGACCTTGCCAGCCTCTTGCAGTCAAGAGGGTTGAGAGTTACAGATACAACCAAGGCTGAGGGTTATCTCGAACATATAGGCTATTCCGTAACATCTATCACTAATCGAGGTTTTATCGGGCCTGGATAAGTGATAGATGTGATAGATTGGGCCGGAGAGTGATAGATTCTCCGTCAACTTACAGCAGGACTAAGCACAACGTAGCAAGCTATTATTGTTCCATTTGCATGCAATAAGTGATTGAGCAACATGCAATCAGCGTCTGAACGGCACTTAGTGTGTGGCAGTACCATGACTGGTACCCGTCAGTACCACGCGTGGAACAGGCGAACGGAGGCAATAAAATCAATCAGTAAGAGAGCGTGAAGCCCTTGGATGACGCTGACGAGAGCGAATAGGTGCCACTTCTCGTAGTACCATCCGCCAAAGTATAATTGAATGTCGTTGTGGCCGATTTCAGTTCTTTCTCTTCGTCATGATTAGCACTGAAGGTGAAATTCGTTGTTTGATGAGAATGGGATGTAGGATTGTTATATTCACTTGTTTTCTTTCCATTATCGGTAGTTGTTACCGAACTGCTGCACTGCCCACTTAATATATCATGGAAATTCTGTTCCCAAGTGCTGTCCTTGCTTCTTGCTATCACGAACGTCATCGTTCCTTGCTCCTTATACGTTCTTGTGTAGGTATTTTCCCAATTCCGGTAGTTTTCACTGGAATTCTCATTCACGGTGCAGGTCACCGCTACGCGGCTGTCCCCGTCACGCGCCATCGTCATGATCTCTTTATCGGTATTGCCAAACGTATAGTTGGTCAAGGAGTTTGAATTGATACGGCTAATCCTCAGATTCGTCCCACATTCTTTAGCAAAATCGCTCGCAGAAAACTTTACCTGACGATCTGTTATGGCCTCGTCACTTCCAGCCTGACGGAACGTAAAGAAGATGGTATCCACCTCAGCGGCGAAGGTATATCTTTCGTCCTTGTAACGCTCAGGCCACTTTCCGTATTGCTTGGTGACTAAAATGTAAGGGCAGTTATGTATTGGCTTCTCTACGTATTGGGCTGTCGGTTCGTCAAATTCTTCTCCCATGTGGCATTCCTTTTCAGTCAGTTCGCGATAGAACATGTCTGTGTTAGGCTCCACCTTGAACGTGATGTCATAGATTCCGTTTTGCTTATCTACCGCATGAACCTTGTGGCCCCACCTAGCTCTGTAGGCGTAGTAATTATTCCTTATATGTTTATTACTATTATTGTACAGGAAATCGTCATACTCATCAAACTCCATATTAGTCTTTATCCTCACAGTATTCTCAAGGTTTTCCGAAGCGCCAAACTCGAGGGAGGTGTTCCCCACCTCCACCCATTCAGGCACGTGGAACTCTACGGACGAACCCCAGGTCACATGAGGCTCACGGCCTGCCCAAGCTATCACGGGTCGCACGACGTAGGCTCTTGCACTATTCAAGTTCTTGAGTTCGTCGAGCGAGAAGGTAATTTCATATTCCTTCTTCTTGTGGGAATATACCAAATTGCCGAAGTGCTTGATGATTTTATCCGAATCCTTCACGAACACACCGGCAGAAACCACGTTATAGCCCAGGGTCTTGTAGGGCTTGGTGTGCATGGTGGCAGTGACATTGTTGCCCTCTATCTTCAAATCTACCTTTTCAAACTTTGGAATGAGACGCAAGGTGTCGCACAGGAACGACCAATTCTTGGAGAAGAAGGTCTTCTCCTCCGGGTCTTTCCACAGGACAGAAGCCTGGGCCTTGGCCTCGAGGTCGAAGGAAAGCAGAGACAAATCGAGTTCACCATGATCAAGTATATAGAAGGGATCGTAGGTATAACCACCTTCGTCAACAACTGGTGTAAATTCTTTCGTAAATTCCACTGTCCCAGATGCCTTTGGGCCGCAATAGAGACTGAGCCCGATGTCGCCCCAAAGTACCTTGCGGAACCAACTGGCAGTGGCCAGATTGGCTGTGAACTTCACGCCGGCTTGCAGGTATCCGCTGAAGGACACCGAAGCCGAGCCCGTGTCGATGATTTCATCATCACTCTTCTTCTCTGAGGGGACCATGTGCATGTCATAGCTGACGGGGAAGGTGTTGCGGGTATCGAGGATGATGTCCTCGCCAAACCCTAACTCCACAGACGGGAAATTGAGCGCCGCACTCATCGAGCCTTCGCCACGAACAAAGAGTTCAGGCACGGGATTGGTCTCGAATATGGGACATGTGGCGGGGAACGTGATGCCTGGCAGCCCATAGATGTCGGCGAGAGTGTATTCAAAGCCTTTCGAAACCGACATGCTCACGGAAGGTTCAGCCGTTACAATCAGTTCACGCGAAAGCTTCACAAAAAGCCTGCTCCAACCAATGTTGTACGCCACACGCAACCTCAGCTTCACGCCCACATCTGCCGAAAGGGCTATCTTGGAGTCCCCTCCTGGATGCCATTCGCGGGTGAATGTGCCTGAAAGATTGATGAGGTTCACCCCAGCGCTGCCCTCCGAGGCCTTGCGGATAGTGCCGTCTGGTTTGCAGCCCGCAATGCGGCGGCACACCACGTTGTTCTGCTCATCCACACCAATGTCTTCCACCGTGATGTATTGGTCGAATATGTCATTGACACTCTCTATACTTTCCACATTGTAGTAATAACTATTGTCATCTTCATTGAGCCAAGATGCGGGCGATGATGTGCCTGTTATCTTATAGACCCATCCTTTGCCTTCATAGATGGAAGAATCCCATGTGGCCATGACATCGCCAATCTGTGGAAGCAAATGGGCGGGAATCTTCTTCGAAAGGCCCAATCGCGCTGAACTCCAGCCCGAAGTCTGCGTGATGTAGGGTGTAATGCCCAATTCGTCCATGTTCTTGAACCGGGGGTTGAAACGAAGCTCAGGCTGCTGGAAACCTACCGAGTCGATGGCAGCAAGAGGAATGCGGTAAGTGCTGTCCGCAGTCTCTATCTCCTGCACCACAAACACATCATGCTCCACCGAGTCCAGACCCACCTTGGAGTAGCCCATACGGACAACCTCGTCGAAGAAGAATCCGTCAAAGTTTCCGTCGTTACGATAAATGTAGAAGGCATCTTGGGCCTGCACCATTCCTGTACCGATGAACATCAGTACGACGGCTACTAACATACGTAGCCATTTGTGAATTATAATATTCGTTTTCATCGCTTCAGGAATTTAAAGGTTGTATTGCCGGCTTTCACAATATAGGTGTCCGTGGGCTGACCCTTCAGGGATACGATGGATGGTTTACCTTTCTCCACACTCTGGGTGGTGAGCAGCTTGCCGTCCATGGCATAGATTTCGAGACGTGTGCCTTCGGGCAGCCCCTCAAACTTCATGGCCTCGTTGTTCTGTGAGAAGCGCAACTCATTGGGATTCGCTGAGAGTGACTCTATGGCTGTAATCGTGCCTTCGTAGGTGTAGCGCAGGATGTTCTGCAGCTGGAACATATAGGAGTTCTTGCTGGTCTTCAATACCAGCATCCCGTCCTCAAAAGTGGTTTCGGGCTCTTCCGTAAGGTCGATATAAATTTTCTCGCCCGATCGCTGCCATACCACCAAACGCTGCGTGATATCGCCTTGCGCCCATGCCGACACCATGCAGCAGAGCGACAAAAAGGATAGTAAAAATCGCTTCATAAACCTTTGTCTTTGCGTTAAACATTACAAAAATAACGCTCCAAAGGTAGGTGTAAAGCACAACAAAAGAGTCTCGATATCTGCTTTTCTGCTATCAAAATCAGCTTTTGCGAGTCGATTCTTCCTGCCACTCGCGAGGGGTCATACCCGTCAGGGACTTGAAGATGCGGAAGAAGGTGGCCTCGTTGCTGAAGCCTGATTCCATGCAGAGCGTGACTATCTTGATATCAGGTTGTAGGGACAAGAGCCGCTTGGCATGCTCCACGCGGTAGGTATTCACCCACTGCGGGAAGGAACAGCCTTTGCATTGGTTAATGCAGTCGGAAACGGTACGTGGCGTTACGCCAAGGGCTGTGGCCATGTCTGCCAACTTCAGTTCGCTGTTCAGATAGAGACGGTTCTGCTCCATCTGTTGGCAAATGCGATACATCAGGCTACTGACTTTTTCGTCTTTGTCCTCCTCCGGGATTGGCTCTACATCTGGTCTTGCACTCTTTCTCTTGCGCAGCACGAGCCAACAAATGCCACCAAGGAGCAGAGCAACCAAAGAGCCAGCAAATAATGGCCAAAGCGACCAATTACGACCGATTGCAATGGCTTTGGATTCAGTGAGTTTGAGGAGATAGACAGAAGAAAGCGGATTGAAATTGTCGCTCGGGCAACCACCCACAAGGGCAATGTTTCCCTCGGGCGTCAGGACAGGCAGCATGGAGCCGATGTCAGGAATGGAGTCTGTGCGGAGGAGTGTGAGACGAGCCACATCGGGCCGATAGTCAATAGCGAGGACATACATGTAATGGGGAGCAGGTACCCATGTGCCGCATAGATAGGCTCTGCCGCGCTGACGGTCGGCCATAATGTGGCTCAGCCATTGGATGCTGTCGGTTCCGCACATCATCGGCACGGGACAAGTGGTAGGCAACAATGAGAATTCTTCTCCCCCGACCTTCATGATGGCCACCTGCCCCGTACTGTCCGCCACCGGAATCAGGTACGCATAGAGCCCCTTTTGCTCATCGCCCACGAAGTTTTCTTCCTTGGCGTTAGTCATCCCTGACGTACAATGCCATTTTTCCAGCATGGGAACTGTGAAGGGCTCGCCCCGCAAGCGGTCTACATGAGAAAGGGGAATATCTTCATATCTGTTGCCCTTGCTGCCCAGAATGATGGCATCGCAAGGCGAGGTGCGCAAGATGAAGGGAGCCACACGCCCACAGGTGACTTCCTTCACATCTGTGAAGTTACGCCTGCCGTCGAAGATTTCCACCCCATCGTCGTGATACCAGTTGCCTGCTATCACCACTTTGCCGCTGTCCAACTCCACGCCCGAGGTCAGCGCACGCTTGCGGGAAAGGCAACCAAAACCTTGGAATGTGTGTCGCACGGGGTCGTACATCTCAGCCGAGAAGGTCTGACCAATGCCCAAGGGTTCGCTATGACCGCCTGCCAAAAGCACCTTTCCCGACCGAAGAGGAACACAAAGCCCATCGTCATGAGTATAGGTCATATTCATGAGATGCCACTTCCCGTCCTTGTAATACTCAGCAGTGGGTGTGGGCACAAAACCTGTGGTGTGCCCGCCGACCACTGTCAGCTCACCATTCGTCACGAAAACCGCGTGCCCCATTCGAGGCATAGAAAGATCTGGCAAAGGCACCACTTCCACACGCTCCACCGGACACGGAACATCAGATGCAGAATAGGCCTGAGCCATGGTGCCCATGGCTATAAGCAGGAATAAGAGAAATATGGTTCGTTGGTTCATATGGAACGGTGTAAGTGATAAAGCAAAAGTATACTAGATAATCATCTAAAAGTATATCACTTTGGTAGTGTGCTACAAAGATAGTATATTCCTTTGTATCTTGTATGATACGGGCGAAATTATTGAAAAATATTTCGGTGTTTTAACGCATAAGCTGCTGAAGCAATTTTGCCATTTGACAAGTCCGTTGAACCCTAAAAGCGCATTTTGGGCGATGCCCGCCGCATAAGCTTCAACCTCTCCTGAAAGTTCATCGCCACCAAGAGCCGTCGCAAAGGCAGCCATGCAGAACAGAGCGAGCGCAATCGACTATTAATGGCCATAAATACACGCTCTCTTCGAAGGGCAGTCGTCGGTCTTCGTGCCGACGCTGCCCTTTTTCTTGTTTAATAACGTTTAATGCTCGGCGGTGCAAGATTTTCTGCTTTTGGTGGTTTAACAAGCCGAAAATATAGCACTTATAATCACATTCAATTGAAACAATGAAGATTTGAAGACTCGTCTTTGCAATGAGTGCTGCCTTCTCCCTCGTCTCTTGCAGCAGTGCCCGATAGAGAAATAGGCCATGGCCAAAGGTACGAATATATGGTGGGCAGCGATGGCAGGCTGACATACGCCTATGGCACGCAGACATTAGCTTTTGATAAGCAGGCACAAATCTATATGGCGAGTATTCATGCAAGAGCCATCCATGATGTTAATCCAAGAAGGGGATGTTCCGATTTTTACGGAATATCCCCTCCTTTTGTAAAATAAATATCCATTCTTAGTTCATTATCCTTCATTTCTTTATATCTTTGTAGCCGAAAACAAATAAATTGTAAACAATGAAAAGACATTCGCTTAAGGAATGGTTGCTGGCAACGCGCCCCTGGTCGTTCCCTGCTTCAGCCATGCCAGTGGCAGTAACTATCGTATGGTCATGGGCTCAAGGTGCAGACGTCAACTGGTGTCTGGGCCTTTGGGCGCTGGTGAATATCATCTTTGTGCATGCCGCAGGCAATGTATGGAGCGACATTGCCGACTATCGCAGTGGCGTTGATGCCTCCGATACCTTTGGTGTGCGCACCCTCGTCGATGGCCAGTTCACAGTCGGCGAGTTCCGGCGTCTTTCGTTGTGCCTGAACGCCTTGGCTGTCCTATCTGGCCTGGCCATGGTTGCCGTCTTATACTTCGTCTACGGACAGGCTGAGGCCCTAAGCCTATTGGGCATAGGCTTTGCAGGCATTTTGCTCTCCTTCTGTTATCCACGCCTTAAGTACATGGCTTTGGGCGATCTTGTGATAGCTCTGTGCTATGCATTGCTGCCTATGATGGGCACCTCGCTTATCGTCTCTGGAACCATCCTGTGGAAGGTGTTGTGGCTGGCCGTGCCTGTAGGGTTGATTACGGTGGCCATCCTCCATGCCAATAATGTTCGCGACATTGAGACCGACGATCGTGCGGGCATCACAACCCTTGCCATGTTCACCGGGCGTCCTTTTGGAGCACGTCTCTATGCTTTCGAAGTGCTGTTTCCCTTCGTATGGCTGCTTGGACTGATGGCTTTCGGCATTGAGCCCTGGTGGTTGTTGACGGCTTTTGCAGCTTTGCCCGTTGCGCTGAAGAATGCACGGACGATGCTGGCCTATGAGCAAAACGGACCGGAATCCTATGCGTCGCTCGACGAGATGACGGCCAAGTTGCAGCTCATGTTCAGCCTCCTGCTTATCGTGGGGCTTGTTCTCAGTGGATTGTTGTAAACCGGCTCTTTTTGAGCCTGCTAAATAGTTACTCCTATGCGCCGCGTTGTTTTTTCCATAGCATTGGCAGCTCTGTTCTGGTTCTTTATGTTCTTCCCTTACTTAGGTTTTGAGCTTGGCCAGATTCAACTTCCTCTTGTAGGCGAGTCTTGTTCGCTTCCAGGATTTTGGGCCATCATGACGTGCGCCTCCCTCTCGCTCACTTTCTGCGCCATAGCTTTTGGCGGATGGCCACGTCTCTGTCTTGACTGGCGTGAGCTGTTGCTTGGCGCGGGTATCGCCGTAGTGCTGTGGGGCGTCTTTTGGCTGGGCGATAAATGTTCGCAACTGCTCTTTGACTTCGCAAGGCCACAGGTCGACCAGATTTATGGCATTAAAGCCAATGCTTCGGGCTCGCTTGTGGGCTTGTTGCTCCTTTGCATCATCGGTCCCGGTGAAGAAATCTTTTGGCGTGGCTACGTGCAGGAACACCTCGCACGCTTCTTTGCTACGCGGCATCAGCAAACGAAAAAAGCGCAGACGAAAGCACACAATCTTGCTTTCATCTGCGCTACGGCAGCCTATACGCTCATACATGTGCCCTCGCTCAACTTCATGCTCATCATGGCCGCCTTGGTGTGTGGCATCGCATGGGGTGGGCTCTACAGGCTGATGCCTCAGCATTTCACGGCCATCGTCCTTAGCCACGCGCTATGGGATGCGGCTGCATTTGTCTGGTTCCCTTTTTAATTAATTTTATAGTATATGAAAAAACAGTTCCTTCTCCTTTTGCTTATGCTGTCAGGCCTTACGGCCGTTGCCGCACCTGTCACACGTGAAGCGGCACAGCAATTGGCCAGCGACTTCGTTGCCAAGCATCATCCTCGCGATTCGCGACGGAACATCAAAGCCGTGTCAAGTAGAATGGCGATCAAACCCGCTTCGAATGAAGCGTACTATCACGTATTCAATATCGGCAACGACAAAGGATTCGTTGTCGTCAGCGGTGACGACCGCACCGAAGCTATCATTGGCTATACAGACAAAGGCTCGTTCGACGATACACAATTGCCCGACAATCTCAAGGCATGGCTCAGTGCCTATGTTGAGCAGATGAAGTGGTTGGAGGCACACCCGGACTTCGATAATCAGGCAGAAGCCAGCCGTGCACCGCGACGCGCCTTGACAAAGAGTGCCATAGCCCCCTTAATCCAGACATTATGGAACCAGCACGAGCCCTTCAACAACTCGTGCCCGGACTTCTTTACTTTTGGAAAAGCGCTCACAGGATGTGTGGCTACGGCTATGTCGCAGCTGATGTATTACCACAAGTGGCCTGCCAAGCTGGCGAAGACAATCGACTCCTACACCTGTGAGACCAATTGGGTTGGCTACGGACAGATAACCGTAGATGGGATTAGTGAAGGTCTTGTCTTCGATTGGGACAACATGTTGCCCGACTACAGCAAGGTGACTGCAACGGCCAGCCAGAAAGAGGCCGTAGCTAAGCTGGTGGCAGTGTGCGGCGCAGCTGTACACATGGACTATTCCAACCAAGGCTCAAGCGCCTACGACAATGAAGTGGTGCCCGCTCTGCGCGATTATTTCGACTACAGCGCTCTCGCCCGGCTCGTCTATCGCTCCGACTATCTCTATGATGAATGGACGGATTTGATCTACAGCGAACTGGCAGAGGCACGCCCTGTCTATTATAGCGGACAGTCTTCGGGAGGCGGACATGCTTTCCTTGTAGACGGATATGACGGCGAAGGCTACTTCCATGTCAACTGGGGCTGGGGCGGACTCTATAATGGTTACTTCCTACTTTCAGTGCTGAAACCAGGTGGCACGGATGGAGCAGGCGCCAGCAAGAGCAGCGACGGCTATAGCTTTGATCAAGTGGCCGTGATTGGTATTAAGAAAGACGAAGGCGAGCTGCCTGTTTCTCAAGAAGATGCGGCACCGATGGATATGGAGGTCATTAATATGGGCATTAACGAGGGAACGGCTTGGATTGAGTCGAGTTACTATAGTTCTTACCCAGAAAAGGCTACGATTGATTTTGGTATCGCCTACATCGCTGACGACGGTTCTCTCGTGCCCATTCAGGCTTCACGTTTTATGGATCTTGAACGTGGCTGGGGCAATGACGTTAAGTTCGATGTTGCCGGCCTGCCAGACGGAACGTACAGGATTGTGCCTGTGTCGCGCCTTGAGGGAGCCGAGAAATGGTGTGCTGCCAAGAATTATGAGACGGAATATGTCCGTTGCGTTATCTCGGGAGGCAAGGCCATAGTATGCGAGTATGTCACTCCAGTGTCTGAGCTGAAGGCCACCGATATCGTGGCTCCTAAAAAGATTTATGCCAACGGTGTGGCAGAAATAGAAGCGAGAATCACGAATACCGGTGATGCCGAGTACTATGGTTTGCTCTATCTCTTTGCCAGCCAAACCGGCGAAAAAGGCGCTTACGTAGCCAAAGGTGGTGTCACCGTGCTGGCAGGACAGGCGATAGAGACTTCTTTCGAGTTCACTCCTGCTGCGGCTGGTAAATATAATCTGTGGGTTGCTACGGACGAAGAGGGTGCGCATGTGATTGGCACAGGCTCGATAACAGCGCTTGAAGCCTTGCAGAAAACCGATGATATAGAACTCGTCTACGAACCCACCATCAACACCCTCTCGGATGACGGCAAGAAGATTGTAGGCAAACAGGCCACGGTAACGTGGACGGTCACCAATCCCTCTAACAAGTTGTATGAAGGTCAGCTGTACTTCTATATCTACACTTGGCAGCCGGGCGGAGGAGCAAGTATCAGGTATTCGTATAAAAAATATACGATCTATCCCGAGGAGACTCTTACTGTAACCAATACTTACGACGTCGCAAATGGTACCACTTACTCCTTTGATTTCGCCTACACACGTGCTGGGGAACGGGTGAATCCGAAAGAGCTCTTTAACACACGTTACGAAGCGGTATCGGGAATGAGCTACTACCTCGCTGATGGCACGAAGGTTGCCGTAGACGCAGAAGCCACCGTTGCTGTTCCTGCGGAGGCTACAGCCGTTGATCTGAGGAACAACAGTGCTATCTCGCAACTCTCGGGAGGCAATCCCAACACGCTCTATTTCTTGGATGAAGGGGCTGTGGCGCCGGCCGGATGTGGGGCAAACATCGTCAGAAAAGGGGTAGCGGAAAGCATCGTCGTCACCGATGGCTACGACTTCGTGACGCCCGAACTGTTTGAAGCCAAGGATATTGTCTACAAACGTACCTTCGACCAAGGTTTGAGCACCGACAACAAAGGATGGAGCACGATTGCTTTGCCTTTCGACGTGAACGAAATCAACGTGGTATCGGGAGGGGCAGCACGCCCGATAGATTGGTTCCATACCGACGAGGAACAGGATAAGGATTTCTGGCTGATGAAGCTCGACAGAGATGAGAACGAGAACCTCTTCTTCGTTGAGGCCGATGCTTTCAAGGCTTTGACTCCGTACCTCATTGCAGTGCCAGGAGCTGGCCATGAGAGTGCAGCCAATCTGGCTGGCAAGACCTTGGAATTCAAAGGCGCAAATGCACTTATCCATCCCGAGTTTACGGCTGTTAGCTCAAGCGAGCACTTCCGGATGAAAGGCTTGAACGCTGCAACATCGCTCAGTGCTGTTTATATGCTTGATGCAGCCGGAGCAACTTTCGTGAAGGGTGATGCCTCGCAGAAGGCTTTCCGTGCATACATCATCAGTGAAGATGAAGCGTCGACCTTCGAGGTCCTCAACATCAAGCTGAAGGAAGAAGAACCAATTTTTGATGGCATTTCCACCCTCGATGTAAGCCGTCAAGGTCAGACTTATTATACCATCGACGGTCGCAGGGTTGGCACGCCAACACAGCGCGGCCTGTACATCATGGGCGGCAAGAAAGTAGTGAAAATGAAATAAACAAGAGAAGCAAGAAACAGCTTATAGGCTTGCAAGCTCAACATACGAAGGCACCTCGGGCAAAAATCCGTAGGTGCCTTTTTTTGTGTCTAAGTGGCACACAACATGCTGAAGACCGTTTGACACAACAAGCCATTCCACTCGGAGCACCGTATTGTAGCGCCACACTTGGTCGAACACTTTCTGGGTAAGCGCAACGGTAGGAGCTTTGTACTCCACAATCATCTTAGGCATGCGGTTTAGTCCATAAAGTACGGTGTCGCAGCGGCGTGACAAACCGTTCATCTCCAACGAGACTTCGTTGCCAAGAAGCCCGGAAGGGTAGCCTTTATGGGTAATTAAGAAGGTGGTGAAATGTTGGCGAACCCATTCCTCAGGGGTCAACCTAACGTAGCGGCGGCGTAACGGGTCGAACACGTCAATCGGGCCACAGTCTTCGCCTGCTGAAACAATGTCAGCTACGTTGACTGGGGTGCCCTGATGGTTGCGAAGATGCAACGCTGCTGCCGGAAGGTTCAGCGGAGGAAAGGGGCTGGCGTTCTTCTCTTTCATGCTGCAAAGGTAGGGATAATAAACGAAAAATGAAGAGCGAAAACTGAATATTCATGAACGGCACATGAAAAAAAGAAGTCAGTGGCATGGCTGTCGGGCATTTGTCAGTTGGGAAGAAGCCCCTGAGAAGCGTCTGACAGGCTACCGTTGATTGGGCAAAATTCTTGAAGCACGAATTAACATCCGACCGATAGAGTAGTGCCGTCATCGGACAAAAAATATTATTACCGTCCCCAGAATATATCCATAATCAATCATTCGGCTGAAGATAATGACAATTCTGATCAGCGACAGCGTGTCCGGACATTAGGCTATTGAACGCTTGGCCGCTTGCAACCGACAATCTTGCTCTTGGATGACGGTTCAATGCATTAGGCTATTGTGCGCTTGGCCGCTTGCCTTCCTTGTTCACGACTTCTGCCGTTCAGCAAGTTTCTTCGTATGTTTCCGGGCGACCCTCCACGATATGAATGGAATCATCCCCTGACGTTGAGGCCATGAAGCCAGGTCCTTTGAGCGTTTTGGCTTGGTCGAAGAACGCGACACATACGGGTGCTTTGATTATTCCATGGCCTTGGAACAATCATTCCATGACCACCGAATGATTGTTCCAAGGCCATGGAATAATCAAATCGGTTGGGCGCGTGTCTTGTTTTCCTTATATGCGGACGGTAATAAAAAAGGGAAAGAGAGCTTGTCAGGTAAAGTTGACGGTCGCAGTTCGTCGCCCAACCGGACATGGAAGGCAAGCCGAGACTTTCATGGTGTCGTCATCCTAAATGTTGCATTGCAACGACAAAGAAAGGCCACGCTTGTGTTTAGCGGACAGTGATAAAAATATAATTTTTCATTTTTCACACATCACTTTTCATTTATTATCGTATCTTTGCAGACAGATAAATTATAAAAGGTATGAAAACGAAACAAGAAATCGTTGAGAATTGGTTGCCTCGCTACACCAATCACCCGCTTGAGGATTTCTCCAAGCTGGTGTTGCTGACCAATTTCAACAACTATGTAGACATCTTCTGTGAGCATTTCGGAATAGCAACTCCAACTTATGATGCAAATATGCGTATGGCTACCGCCGACGGCATCACGATGATTAACTTCGGTATGGGTTCGCCTAACGCAGCTATCGTCATGGACCTGCTGAGTGCTATATCGCCACGGGCATGTCTTTTCCTTGGTAAATGTGGCGGCATACCGGCCAAAGTGAAGATGGGCGACCTCATTCTGCCACTGGCTGGTATAAGAGGGGAGGGTACAAGCAACGACTACTACCCGCCCGAAGTGCCGGCACTGCCTGCCTTCATGCTGCAGCGTGCGGTAAGTTCGGCTATTCGCGATGCAGGACTCGACTATTGGACCGGAACCGTTTACACTACCAACAGGCGTATTTGGGAACACGACGACAAGTTTAAGGACTACCTTCGTGTTACCAGGGCCATGGCTGTAGATATGGAGACGGCTACCCTTTTCACTACGGGCTTCGCTAACCATATTCCTACGGGAGCGCTTCTTTTGGTCTCAGACAACCCGATGACACCCGATGGCGTCAAGACGGCTGCAAGCGACCGAAAGGTGACGACCAACTTCGTGCACGACCATGTGCTCATCGGTATTCAGAGCCTCGAAAAAATTAAGAAAGAGGACAAGACCGTCAAGCACCTTAAGTTCGATTGGTAAGCCTGCTGTCTTGTCGATCCCTGCTGTTCATGCAAAAGTATTCACGGATTCTCAGAGCTTCTTCCATCTGCGGAGTGGCTCATCTTTGATGAGCTTGCAGAAAATGTCGCAAGTTCCCGTCGCGCTTCACCCTCCGATGAGCGTAACGTGAAAGATAGGCATGCAGAAGACATCATAAGTTCCCGTCGCGCTTCACCCTCCGATGAGCGTAACGTGAAAGATAGGCATGCAGAAGACATCATAAGTTCCCGTCGCGCTTCACCCTCCGATGAGTGTGGCGTGAAAGATAGGCTTGCTGAAGACGTCGCCAGCTTCTGTCGCGCTTCTCTCTCTGAAGAGTGTGGCGTGAAAGATTGGCTTTCAGAAGACGTCACAAGTTCCCGTCGCGTTTCTCCCTCCGATGAGCGTGGCGTGAAAGATGGGCTTGCAGAAGATGTCACCAGTTTCCGTCGCGTTTCTCCCTCCGATGAGCGTGGCGTGTAAGATAGGCTTGCAGAAGACGTCACCAGTTCCCGTCGCGGTTCACCCTCCGATGAGCGTGGCGTGAAAGATTGGCTTTCAGAAGACATCATAAGTTCCCGCCGCGTTTCTCCCTCCGATGAGTGAGGCGTGAAAGATGGCTTGTGGGGTGGCGAAAGTCGGCTCTATGATTGAATAACATTATTCTTATGGCAAAGAAAACAGGAATAACTTACGAAGATATTGTCCGCCAAGTACAGGCGGGCGAATTCAAACCCATCTATTATTTAATGGGCGAAGAAGCCTATTACATAGATCGCATCTCTGACTTCATCGTAGAAAAAGCCCTCCAAGAGGAGGAACGCGATTTTAATCTCACCATACTTTATGGCCCCCAGACCACGGGAGAAGAAGTGGTGAACGCAGCAAAGCGCTATCCGATGATGGCTGACCGACAAGTGGTAGTGGTGCGGGAGGCACAGAACCTTCCACATAAAGAGGTCCTGGCCTTCTATGCTCAGAAACCCATGCCATCAACGGTTCTTGTGATGTGTCATAAAAATGGCAAACTTGATGGCCGGACAAATGTTGCAAAAGAGATACAGAAATCTGGAATAGTCTTTGAATCGAACAGACTTAAAGACTATCAACTGCCTGGTTTTGTGCAGGGTTATGTCCGTAGAAAGCGCCTTGAGATTGAGCCAGACGCATGCGAGATACTATGCGAGCACGTAGGCGCAGATCTCAATAGACTTGCGAGCGAACTTGATAAGCTCGTGATGGCGGTGGGTGAGGGGAGACGTATAAACTCGCAAGACATACAAGACAACGTTGGCATTAGCAAAGAGTTTAATTCATTTGAATTGCAAGCGTCATTAGCCGAGCATGACTTGATGAAGACTATGCGCATAGTGAAATATTTTGACAGCAATCCTAAAAACTTTGCTTTGCCTGCTACCTTGGCAACTCTCTTCAAATTCTTCTCGGATTTGATGATTGCCTACTATGCACCATCTAAGGCTTCTGCTGACATAGCAGCATGGTTGAATCAAACAGAATGGCAGGTAAGAAAGAATATCATCCCTGCCATGCAAAACTATAGCGCAACGAAAGTGTATCGTATAATAAGTGAAATACGACGAACGGATGCTGCTTCGAAGGGGGTAGGAGGGCAAAAAACTTCCGATGGTGACCTCTTAAAGGAACTCGTTTTCTTTATTCTTCATTGATTTTGTAGCTATTTTGTTCCAATCTGGAAACAGAAATTTTGGGCCCTATCATGTTTGAAAAAAGCATGTTAGGGCTATTTTTTGTGCGCTGAGATTTGCGCAGATTTAAATATTTTGCCAATGACTTGAGCCTGAGAAAAGCAGAAGATTTTTGGTTCTTGCAATTTAAGCTTTACAAATATTTACATTTAAAACATTAAATCGTTTGGATATTTAAATTTAAGAACCCGAACAATAGTGCTCGTTTACTTAGGTGTTTAGAAATACGAACTAATGTTTGGCTTCCGTGAATTTAGGGGTTAGAATGCTGAATTTTCAAGTTTAAATAATGAAATGAATATTTATCATTTAAGTTTTATCCATCTTAAACATGTAAAAACCAAATAAATACTACAAATTAATATTTATAAACGATGTAAAATGTCCTAATTTGTGAATATTAAAGCTTCGGAGATTAAATATTGTCTATCATTGATTTTTAGACGAATTAAAGTCAATTATTTACGGACTTTAATTAAAGTTGCATCTTTAACTATTTTGAAATATAAACATTTAAATTTGCGTTTGCAAACATGAATATTTAAATTTGTGGATTTTGCTTTATGAATTTACAAATATAAACCAATTAAAAAACATGAATTTTAAGATTTTCTTTTAAAAATTTGGAGGTATAAATTCTTTTTCCTTACTTTGCAGCGCAAAACAACATTGAGGAGTAGTCATACACCTGAAAACTTGATGTAGAAGAAGATGAAAGAGCGCATTTATAAAATCATGCAAAGCGAGCAGATGACGCAACGTGAATTTGCTCAGGCTCTCGGAATCTCTCCCTCATCTCTCTCGAGCATCTTTAATGGGCATACTTCTCCTACTAATAATACAGTTCAGGCAATACATCGTCACTTTCCTGAGATTAGCATCACTTGGTTGATGTTTGGTGAGGGTGAAATGCTCGTTAATTCGGATCTGCCAGCGGGTAAATCTGATGAGCAAAAGGCAACAGCTGCTGATGGAATTGCACACTCAGACAATCTTCTTGAAAGCGAGCCTGTCATGGTTAGCGGAGCAGATGGCTTTACAGCCAAAGCTGGTTATAGTGATCCGGCAGGACAGCAGCAAGTAATCATTAGAGAGACTGTGAAATATGTTGACAAACCACAAAGACGCATCACCGAGATTCATGTGTTTTACGACGATGGAACATTTGAAACATTCTCTGGAAAACGCGAATGACCCTTCAAGAATTCTGTAAAATACCATATATCATATATCACTTTTACCCAAAAAATGCTGGCCGCAATCCTCTTTTCTACTCCTTATTTTCTTTAGCGGCCTAAAAAAAAGAGCTCCACCCGTGAGGGCATGAGCTCTTTTTTTTGTTTTATAATAAGCTTGTTTGAAAATCATTTCGCCTTAAAGCAAAAAAGTTAGTTTTTTAATTTGTCATAAGTGATTTTATGCTACCTTTGCTACCAAAACACAGACATAAATATTGCTTATGAGAACTAAAGTTCTATTTTTATTTTTCCTTTCGCTGATAACGCCTGTCATGAGTGCTCAAGACTCAGGCTTGGTGTTGGATAGAGGTTTTGTGCATCCAGGCGGTTTGCATACCGAGGCCGATTTTGCACGCGTAAAAGCCCAGTTGGAGTCTGGTAATACACTTGTGAAGCAGGCTTATCAGAAGCTGACATCAGCAGCGTATTCACAATCGAGCGTCCAGACAAACCCTGTGGAAACAATTGTCCGTGGCGGCTCTGGTGAGAATTACATCAATGCGGCCCGAGGGGCTACTATGGCCTATCAAAATGCCCTTCGATGGAAAATCTCAGGTTCTGTGGCCAATGCCAAGGCTGCGGTTCGCATACTAATGGCATGGGCAAATACGACGAAAGCCGTTTCCGGATCGTCAGATCAATGCCTGGCCGTAGGCTTATATGGTTATCAGTTTGCTCAGGCTGCAGAGCTCATGCGAGATTATAGTGGCTGGGATCCTGAGGACTTTGCCACCTTCAAGCGTTGGATGCTTACGGTGTGGTATCCGAAAGCCATCAATTTCTTGAGAGGTCGCAACGGCACCTGGGAGAACACATCCAAATGGTGGAAGGCACCAGGTCATTATTGGTCCAATTGGGGCCTATGTAATGTGCTATGTGTGATGAGCATTGGAATCCTTTGCGATGATGTGTTCATCTACAATCAAGGATTGTCGTACTTCAAATACGATATGTGTGGAACGTTTAAGGACCCTCGCACTGCAGTGCCTATACTTAACGACGGATTGACGGAATTTCTGGGCAATCTTGTGGTGACGACATCCGCTTCAGATCTTGAGACTGGTGCTTATGGACAACTGGGGCAGATGAATGAGAGCGGTCGTGATACGGGTCATTCATCGATGGCACTGGGCTTGGCAGTAGACATAGCTAAGGTTGGCTGGAATCAAGGTGATGACCTTTTTGCCTATATGAATCATCGTTTGGCTGCAGGAATAGAATATGTGGCCGCTCAGACGCAGAGTGTCGAGGGCTTGCCTTGGACCAACTATCACTATGGCAGTAGCGGTTATTATTATAGCGACAATAGGGCTTGGTTGATGGAAGGGCCCGCTCTTGGAGCACAGATGCGGCCCTATTGGGGCACAGTCATAGGGATATATGAAGGCGTGAAGGGTGTGCGCATGCCTTTCTCTGAAGTCTCGTATAAGAACATGGGTATAGATGAAGGCGGTCAAGGTGGTACGAGTGGAGGTTACGATCATCTGGGTTATTCTGTATTGATGAATACTCGCGACGAGCAGCTTTGTCCAGAGGAGAAAGTGCCTACGGAACTCAGCCCCCGTATGGAATATAGTGGCACGTTAACCTCGAGTCTCATTCCCAGTCTAACCCAGGAACGTGCTCGCGGATGTGTAAATGGCAAGATTATTGAGCATGGTGAGTTAGGCGGATTGGTGAATACCTACACATTAAATAATAATACTACCGTTCCCGTTGGCCAGACTCTGACGTTGCAACCTCAGTTGCCCGAGGGCGAAGAGGATACAGGCTTGTGGCGATGGAATACGGGCGAAACGACGAGAGAAATCACAGTAAACACAGACCGTAGTTACATCTATCGGGTGACCTATACGAATGCAAGGGGAATAGATAGCCAATTGGCGTTCTCTGTGGCAGTGACGGGGGATTGCACTAAGGATGCCCTCAATCCAAAGGTTACCATAGCAGGTTCTGAGGCTATTAATGCTTCTGATGTTCGAGTGCCCTACGGAAAAACGGCAACCCTTAGCGTAGAGCCTTCGGCAGGTTGGGGCACATATAAGTGGACAGGTAATAAGACAACCCAAAGTATCACGACTTCAGCGCTCCGCAGCTCGCAGACTTACACCGTGGAATTTAAGAATCAGGGAGGTGCTGTGACCGAGAAGACTTTCCACCTTGATGTGTTGGCAGCCGAGCCTTACGCAAAGGTTAATGACGCAGATGTTCAGATAGTAGAGGAAGGCGTGCTGAGTTTCGATGACGGAGCATTGGTCGTGCCGAGGCCTTCAGTTTTGTGCAATACTGGCGCCAATGTCACGTTAGGGCTTAAACTGCCTTCTGTGGTGCAGGCTTCGTCTGTAGAGTGGAGTACAGGTGCTACAGGTGCCACGTTGGTGCTTACTGATGTCGTTACCAGCGGAACGTACACGGCAACTTTCGTGCTGTCGGGTATTCAGATTACAGTTCCGTTTGAAGTCTTTGTTCGTCCTACGGGAGTTGCAATGTTAGAACCCGGAAAATATCTTTTACGTCATGTGGCGTCGGACACTTACCTTACTTCCCATGGCCTGAACCAGTTGGCTAACTTTGAGCCTCGTAATGAGGAAAACGCTTCGCAGCGTTGGCTACTTGAGAAGAACGCTACGCCTAAATACGGTTTTGTAAGTTTGGCAGATACTGATAGCCTTCGGCTTAATTCATCGGCAAAGACTGCGGTATCGTCATCTCTACCTTTTTATGTAGATAATGCTTTGGGTAGTGATCGCATTGCTTTGCGCACTGGCACGACTTCCAGTCCCAAGTACTGGGGCGTTTCAGACGATGGAAGTTTCATCATGAATGTATCTTCTAAACTATTAAGTTTTCCTTTTCAGCTCATTCCTATAGAAGGTCCTGATGCTGTAGAGGCTATACATTCATCCGATTTCTCTGGCAATTTCTCGGAACGTTCAACGGTGTACAATCTTGCAGGTCGTCGTGTTGATGGAATCGTTAAAGGCGTTTATATTGTCAGTGGGAAGAAGATTTTAGTAAAATAGTTCGTCGTTAAAGCTATGAACCAGCTTCATCACATTTGGGCATTTTGCCTCATGTCCTTTTGCCTTTCCCCGCTCATGCATGCTCAGCAGCGTGCGGTGTGGCAGTCCGATAATGGCGATGGTACATATACTAATCCTGTAATCTATGCTGATTATAGTGATCCTGATGTATGTGCTGTGGGTGGCGACTACTATCTTACGGCTTCTTCGTTTAATTGCGTGCCTGGATTGCCGATCTTACATTCCCGTGACCTTGTTAATTGGGAAATAATAGGTCATGCACTACCAGAGCTGAAGCCCAATGAAGTTTTTGATAAGCCGGCACACGGTCAAGGGGTGTGGGCTCCTTCCATACGCTTTCATGATGGACACTTCTTCATCTTTTGGGGCGACCCGGATCGAGGGATATTCGTTGTCACGGCACAGCAACCTCAAGGGCCATGGACGCAACCGAAGTGTGTAGTAGCCGGTCGAGGAATGATCGATCCCTGTCCGCTTTGGACCGACGATGGCAAGTGTTTTTTAGTTAATGCTTGGGCTAATTCGCGTGTAGGCTTTAATTCAGTACTTTCGATACGTGAGCTTTCTGCCGATGGACTCCAGCCTGTCTCTCCGCCAAGAATAGTCTTTGACGGTGGTGAGGAAAACCATACGACCGAGGGACCTAAGCTTTATGTCCGCGAAGGCTATTATTGGATCTTCTGTCCAGCAGGTGGAGTAGAGCAAGGATGGCAGCTTGCCATGAGGTCAAAATCTATTTATGGACCCTATGAATGGCGGCGTGTGATGTGGCAAGGCAAGAGTGGAGTCAACGGGCCGCATCAGGGTGCGTGGATAAGTACGCCTTTAGGTGAAGATTGGTTCTTGCACTTCAACGATAAGGGGGCTTATGGCAGGGTCGTTTTCCTCCAGCCTGTAGATTGGACAAGCGGATGGCCTGTAATGGGGAAAAAAGGAGAACCGCTCCTTTCTTATCGCAAGCCAAAGACTGAAGTCTCCGTTTCCGCCACGAAGACTGATCTAAGCTTTAGGGCGCAGGAAAGCGATGAATTCAATAATGGCCTTGGGCTGCAGTGGCAGTGGCATGCCAATTACAATCAGCTCTATGGCATGCCCACGTCTGACGGGTGTTATCGGCTCTACACTCAGATAAGCCAGGGCTCGCTATGGCATGCCGCAAATCTGCTGTTGCAGAAGGTTGCAGCTCCTAAGTTTTTGGTCACGACCAAGATTCAGCTTGCGGCCAAGGAAGAAGGGCAGTGGGGAGGATTGGTGATGATGGGACGTGACTATTCCTCTTTGGTTGTCTGTCGCAAAGGAGATTCTTTTGTATTGCAGCAACGCACATGTCTGCAAGCAGACACCGATGGAACCGAACTTGTGAAAGACATAGCAACGCTACCTCCTTCCAAGAGCGACACAATACCCTATGCTCCTGCTATTTATCTTGACGTCTATCTTCGTATGGCCGTGTCGCAAGGGCAGTGCAAGTTCTCGTATAGTACGGATGGCAGACACTACAAGTCCGTCGGTGAGAGCTTCGCTATGCGACAAGGTAAATGGATAGGAGCAAAGTACGGTTTTGTGGCAATGTGCGATAGTCTCAAGTCTTCTCGTGGATGGATAGACGTTGATTGGATAAGAGTTGAACCATAATGATAAATAATAAATAAATGTGTATGTCGAGTTTAAAATTCTTGCGCATTAGTGTGCCTATATTATGTACTGCAGTAATGATGTCATGCAGTCACTCGCAATCCGAGGATTCATTCAATGTCGATGATGCCATAGCCCAATGCCATCAACAAGTGCTGAGATCCTTGTCTCAGTTGTCTGCCGAAGGAGACATTGATACGAGCCAGATGCCTCGCAATGTAGCTAAGGGAGACAGTATGTGGACGCTTAAACCACTTTGTGCTGCGGAGTGGTGTTCCGGATTCTGGCCGGGAATCTTATGGCTTGACTATTCTTCGAATCCCTCGGGAACGGTGAGACAAGCCGCTTTAGATGCAACCAAAGCCATGCAACGCATCGTAGAAGATCCTTTGTTGGATCATGATTTAGGCTTCCTCATCTATTGCAGCGCTGGTACTGGGCTGCGGGTATTGGAAAAAGAATTGCAGGATAGCAGCCTCTCGGCGCAGCAACGTTCAGAGGATATGGAAGTGTGCCGCTTCTATAGGGAGATGTGTTTGCGTGCGGCCGATTCCTTGGCAAGATTGTATAATCCTCGTGTCGGCACCATACTCTCGTGGCCTCGAAACGTAGCCGTTTTTGGCGGTCACAATACAATTATGGATAATATGATCAATCTGGAGCTGCTCTGCTGGGCTGCGAATGAGTTGGAAAGCGATAGCGTGAAGAGCGCATACTTGAGGGATATAGCGATAAAGCACGCAGAGACTACGCTTAAGCACCATTTCAGGGACGATAACACCAGCTATCATGTAGCTGTCTATGACACTTTGGATGGGCTTTTCATTCATGGCGTGACTCATCAGGGCTTGTCAGATTCGTCAACGTGGGCCCGTGGGCAGGCTTGGGCTGTTTATGGGTTTACGATGATGGCACGCGAAACAGGTTCCCAGCAGTTCTTAGAAAAGGCATGTGACGCGGCAGATGCTTTCTTGAGTCGCCTGCCTGCTGATTACGTACCATACTGGGATTTCGACGACCCTCGTATTGCAACCTCTCCGGAACATCCGGCTGAACCATCGGCCACGGTTGCTCCTCGCGATGCTTCAGCTGCCGCAGTAGTGGCTTCTGCGCTGATTGAGCTTTCATCGCTCTTGAATCATTCAGGTGCAACTTCGTCATCAGATGGACAGAAATATCTGGCAATGGCTAAGAAAATGCTTGCAAGTTTAGCTTCGCCTTATTATCAAGCTGGCAGGGATAATCCAGCCTTCCTGCTTCATAGCACAGGCAATCATCCAGCAGGAAAAGAAATAGACATTCCCATCGTTTATGCCGATTATTACTATCTTGAAGCATTGATTCGTTTAAAAACTTTATGCCAATAACCTTTGTCTAAGGTAAAAGATTGACAAAGGTATTAAATGCAAAAAGCCCCAGCGGGGCATCGGAACTTAAAGCACTCTGGCCTAAATTCCGATGCCCCGCTGGGGCTTTTTTGTTAAATGCACATTGGCATACCTTTTTAATTATATTGGTGTCCGCCGAACACAAGTCTGGTCATTTCGAGTCTTAGCACCACAGCATTTAGGATTGTCACGGGACAGGCAGGCATCAACGGGACAAACAGGCATCAACGGAACAGACAGGCATCGAGTCTTTGCACCACAGCATTTAGGATTGTCACGGGACAGACAGGCATCAACGGGACAAACAGGCATCAACGGAACAGACAGGCATCGAGTCTTTGCAACACCGTATTTAGGAATGTCGCTGATTCCTGACAAGCCCCTAATTCGTCTTCATCGCTCGGTTAGGCAACGAACCGGGGCCGTTAACAATACATGACAAGCCCTCTCAATTGATTTTATTGCCGTCCGCATATAGGGTAAGCAGGATACGCACCCAGCAGTTTTGATTATTCCATGACCTTGGAACAATCATTCCAAGGTCATGGAATAATCATTCCAAGGTCATGGAATAATCGTTCCAAGGTCATGGAATAATCCTCGCACCCGTATGTATCGGCTCTTCGACCAAGGCTAAACGCTTAAAGGACCTGCCTTCATGGCCTAAACATCTTGGTGATGATTCCATTCTTATAGTGGACTGCTGCCCGAAAGCATACGAAGGAACTTGTTAAAGGCTGAAATCGTGAGCAAGGAGGTTAAGCAGCCAAGCGGCCAATAACCCGATGTCTGGACAGGCTTTTGCTGATATCAATTATTATTATCGTCAGCCGAATGATTGATTATGATACTATTAAGCGGACGAAAAACCTTTTTAATAGGCCGCTCAATGTCAAATGAAGTATAAGCGGTAAACAAAAACCCCCTTCGCTATGTGTTACTCTTTTTGAGTTTCACGTGCGAAGGGGGTTGCTATAATGCGGGATGTAAATATGAAAGCGTTTGGTTTACTTTTTCAATTCCTCAATCCAATTGCTTATGTCTTCAAAGGTGATGTCGTTGAGCAGGCAACCGTCAATGATGTTCAGATCCGGATAGTCTGCTCTTAGTGCCTCTGTTGCAGGTTCAATAGGACTTTCACCAGATGTGGCAAAGGGAATGATTGTCTTTCCTTCTAGGTTGGCACTTTCTATAAAAGTGTTGATGATACGTGGTGCCACTCCCCACCAAATGGGAAAACCAATGAATACCTTGTCATACTGCGAAAGGTCGGCAGGAGCGCTCTTAAGAGCAGGTCTGGCAGATGCATCGCGCATCTCTACGCTTGACCGCGAGAGTGAATCGCGCCAGTTGAGGTCGTTGTCGGTATAAACATTTTCGGGTTCAATCTGTAGGAGGTCTGCATCAGCAGCTTGTGCAAGCAATTGTGCTACAGCCTCTGTTGTTCCGGAGGCTGAGAAGTATGCTACCAATGTAGTCTTCTTGTTGTCAGAAGTGTCGGTCTCAGCATTTTGTGATGCCTGCTTACAGCCTGCGAGTAGTGTTAATGCGACGATGGCATATAAAAGTTTTTTCATTGGGATGAATAGTTTATAGATGAAAATGTAGAGTTTAGGATGAAGAAAAAAGCGTGGCTTAACGTTGTAGGTCAGGTTTTACAGGTCTTCAGGAAACAATTCTACGACATTCCCATTTCGAGAGATCACCAGTGTAGAATGAAAGAGCTTGGAGCGCTCTACAAGCCGCTGCTGTGCCAACGCAATACCTTGGTCAATGCGTTGTTGCATGATTTGAATATCTTTGTCATTCATGTTGGTCGTTTTTAGCATATTGGTTGTAGAGAAATTCGTACTTAGTGTGATCCAGGATATTGATGCGTTCGTTTTTCCAGCCATAAGCAATCTTTTGACCAGGAATGCTGGAATTGTCGTAGAGCGTCCAATAGTCGCAGATAGGCGTGTAGAGTTTAAAGAAGTTCTCAAGTCCGGCATCATATCGTCTTAGGATGACGTCAGTGGGGATGTTGTGTCCACCGAGACTGACTCGTTTTGCGACTCGTGCGACAGCTTGTTCAGGTGATGATAGGGAGAAGAATAGCAGTGTGACGAAGTATCCTCTTTTTTGGGCTTGTTGAATGAGTTTCACGTAAGAGCGTGTTGCGAGTGTGGTCTCGAAGGCAAACGTTTGTCCCTCTTTGAGCAAGTGAATGATGCGGTCAATCATAAGTCGTCCGGCTTGGATGGCGACTCCTTCAGGGTTAAAGGGTGAGAGTCCTTTGGCAATTTCGTCGGCATTGACGAACTCGCGGCAGTTCAGCATCTCGGGCAAGACGGTGAAGGAGGCTGTGGTCTTGCCCGCTCCGTTGCATCCGGCAATAATGTAGAGATGCAGTCGGTTTAGGTTTAGTTCAGGATTCATGGGTAGGGATGCTTATGAGAGATAATGACACGGACGGTGACGAAATCACCGATGAATATCATTAGAAATATCGTTTGGTAGTTCTTTGTCGTGACAAAGGTATCAATTCTTTTGAAGAAGTTATTTTATTTAGCATTTGTTAACATGCTAAGGCTACAGTCACGTTTTCATTCTAAGAGATCAGGCCTGAGTGTTTTTGTCCGTTGTAGAGATTGTTGCAGTTCCCATTCTTTTATTTTTGCCTGATGTCCAGAGAGAAGAATTTCGGGCACTTTCCATCCCTTATAGTCGGCCGGTCGTGTGTAGACGGGGGCGGCAAGGAGGTTGTCCTGGAAGGAGTCTGACAGTGCGCTTTGTTCATCACCTATGACACCTGGGATTATGCGAACAATGGCATCGGTCATCACTGCCGCCGCAAGCTCACCACCAGTGAGAACATAGTCGCCTATGCTAACTTCTTTGGTTATGAGGTGTTCGCGAATGCGGTAGTCGATGCCTTTGTAGTGGCCGCAGAGGATTATTATGTTCTCGCAGAGTGACAGCTCGTTAGCCATGGGTTGGTCGAATTGTTCGCCATCAGGTGTGGTAAAGATAATCTGGTCATAGTGCCGTTGGGCTGTCAGGGCGCTGATGCAGCGGTCGATGGGTTCGCATTGCATGACCATGCCTGCAAATCCACCGAATGGGTAGTCGTCAACGCGTCGGTCTTTTCTTACAGCATAGTCGCGTAAGTTGTGTAGGTGAATATCAACGAGTCCTTTTTTCTGTGCTCTTCCGAGGATGCTTTCTTCGAGGAATCCTTGTATGAGTTGTGGTACAACAGTTATAATGTCTATGCGCATAGCGTTATTCGGGCGTTACCCGTGATTATATAGTTTATTGTTTTACCAGTTGTTTGATAGCATTTCGAGCATGTCTTGTGCCGAGAGTTTGAGGCTTTGGTCGGCCCCTTGGAGTATGCTTTCGGATAAGGCAAGTTTGGATTGGTGAAGCCGGATAATCTTTTCTTCGATGGTGTGGTGGCTGATGAGGTGGTAGACGGTTACGGCCTGTTTTTGTCCTATTCTGTATGCCCTGTCGGTAGCTTGCTGCTGGATGGCAGGGTTCCACCATGGGTCGAGGTGTATGACGTAGTTGGCTGCAGTGAGGTTGAGTCCAACTCCTCCAGCTTTGAGGCTGATGAGGAATATGGGAGCTTTGCCTTTCTGGAAGTCGGCTACGAGCTGCTCACGTTGTTTGATGGTGGCGGTGCCGTCGAGATAGAGGAAGGGTAGGTGAGCTTCTTTGAGGGCTTGTGCTACTATTTGTAGGAAGGAGGTGAATTGGCTGAACACGAGTACGCTGTTGCCGGCATCGACGATACCTTCAGCGAGCTCCATGAAAGCGTTTACCTTGCTTGAGCCAGCGGTCCATGAGAGGTCGGTTAGCTGCGCGGAGCAAGCTGTCTGCCGGAGCTTTGTGATTGCCGCGAGGGTGTTGAGGCTGAGTTTGCCTCCCTCTTCGTCGAACTGTTGTTGTGCTTCGCGACGTAGCACTTCGTACAGGGCCATTTCGTCATCGGTGAGATGTATGTCGAGTGTGATCTCTGTCTTAGGCGGCAATTCTTTGGCTACGGCTTGTTTGGTTCGCCGAAGCATAAAGGGAGCAACGAGTGTTTGCAGCTGTTGTTGCCGCTGTTGGTCTTGTTGCTGTTCTATAGGTTGAATATATTTGGTATGGAATTGCTCGTATGAACCTAAGAGTCCCGGATTGATAAATTGGAATAGGTTCCATAGTTCTCCGAGGTGATTCTGCAGGGGTGTGCCTGTAAGAATGATGCGATAATGTCCTTGCAGCAGCATGCATGCAGCGCTTGTCTTGGTTCCTCTGTTTTTGATGTTGTGTGCTTCATCAAGGCATAGTGTGGCCCAAGTTTTTTGTGTGAGGATATCTTGTATGGATGCCATGAGGCCGTATGTAGCAAGAACGATATCGTGTGCGTCAGCCTTCTGAACCAAGGATTGCCGGTTGGCATGTTCTGCGAGGACATGGACTTTCAAGGAGGGCGCAAAACGCATGATTTCATTTTTCCAGTTGGGCACCACGCTTGCAGGTGCTACTACGAGGGCAGCCCCTTCGCTGGCATGGGCGAGCAGGAAAGCTATAGTCTGAACGGTTTTGCCCAGTCCCATATCGTCAGCCAGACAAGCTCCAGCCCCCCATGCACCGAGTTTCATCATCCATTGGAATCCTTCGGCCTGATAGGGCCGCAGTGTTGCTTGAAGGTCAGGGGGCGTTTCGGGTGTTGTTTCCTCAGCCTGTTCTATGCGGTCTTTGAATTCGAAAAGTTCCTTGTCGTGTTGAATGCTGATTTCCCCATTGACGATGTCTGCGAGCATTGACGTCTGTAGGGTGGAGATGGCTGGATGGTTGTTTTCGCTTGTTGCCATACATTCGAGTGCATCCAACTGTTTTCGAAGTTTGTTGCTGAGCCATAGGTAGTCTCCATTTTGCAGCTGAACGTATCCACCGTGACTATTGGCGAGCGCTTGTAGGAGCTGCTGTGCAGAAATGACAGCGTTGTCGTTGAGGGTCACTTCTCCCTCAATTTCGAACCATTGTCCCCTGTGTGTGAGTGCGATGTTCCAGTCAGAAGGATGTGGGGCATGCATTCGCAGACGTTGTCCTTCAGGCCATTCTACGGCGCAGCTATCGGTGTGGCAGCTGGCAAAAGCGAGCAAGTCGAGAACCTGCTGTGTAGAAAGATGTCCGTTGAATGTACTTGAGAGCAGGATGTCGTGTTCTTGGCAGTAATCAACCAGTGCCTGCATGTTGATGGCTTCCCCTTCCATGTTGCGGGTGATGCGTACACGCTTAGAGTTCTCATTTTGGTCGATAATCACTCTGTCGCCTTGTGCTGGTGGCATAGCCATCTTCCCTCCGGGTAGCGGTCGCACCAAAGCATAGACATCAAACATCGTTTGAGTAGTTGGGTCGGGCGTAAGGCGAAGAATTATTTTCGTGTCTGGCTCGAGATACTCATCGTCTTCCTCTGAAGGCATCAAGCAGCTGTGAATGTCCACGGTTTTAGCTATCAGTGGAATCAGCTTTGTCAGTTTCTCTTCGGCCTCTGCTGGATAGTCAGTCACGGATAGTAAGTCTTGCAGCACCGCTCTCTCATGCTCTGTCATAGGGAAATAGATGTAGCGCATGGCATCTTCGCGGTGGTAGACGCTTGTCTGTGAGATCATATCTTGGAAACAGACATTAGACTGCACGTGGAACCCACCCTCTACCTTCCGTTCCAGAATGACGTAAGGCTTTTGCTGTTCAATGGTAACTCGTCGATAGGGCATTTGCTCGCCAGTGTAAACACGGTCAGAACCAACGAGGTGCGGCAAGATAATTCCGACTGTAAGTCTGGACGCTCCGAGGAAGCGCACGTCGGCGACTATGGCCTGATCGGTTCTGTCCATATAAGGTTCAGTGCCATCGATAAACCTGTTCCAAGGCAGTTGCTTTCCATTGCCCCATCTGCCGTCTTTCAATAAGTTTTGCTCTCGCAGTTCTACGCTTTCCCCATCGCTGAGGATCGTGTACATAACTCTATGTTCTTCTTGGTCGTTCAGTTCCTGCTTTTGGCTTTCGACAGCAATCAGCCGGTCGAGCATCACCTCCCACGGTTCCTTTGTCTTTATTAATGTAGAAACAGCTTTGTTGCCGAAAGCAGCCGAGAGTTGTTTCTTCTCATACTTGTTCAGCGTAATATACTGAGCAGCTTCATGTCGCAAAAAAGCAGCATTCGGATGGAAATCTTCTTGGTTGATGGCAACCCCTGTCAGTCGTGCTCCTAACATGATTGCCATTTGCTGTTGCAAGGCATATTCTCTCTTGGCAAAGCCGTCCGGATTAATCAGTTCCGACAGCAAGTCCATATCAACATGTTGTGTGCTGTTGGCCAGTGTAGTTGCCAGCAAGACTGCGCCACCAACCCGTTGCATGTTCGTCTCTTTGGCATGAGCTGCGAAAGCCTGCAAGCGTTCGCGTGCATTCGCTGGTTTAGATGTCCAGATAGCTATTACCCAGTAGAAAGCTGCAATACCTTCGTTGAGGAATTTCTCTGGTTCCTTGTTTTTTCCTGCTTGTGCGCTAAGTGCTTCGTTGAATACCTTGAGTGCCAGGTCGCTTTTGCCTTGCGACATGGCATGTACTCCCTTCGAGAGATAGTCTGGGTAGGTCATTCGGATGCTCGTGGGAGGGGTGTAGACGCCCTTCATTACAAAAGTGAAGTATGCTATCAGCGCCTTCATATTGCGGACATCCGGGTCGGTAGCGTCAAGCTTTCGAATGTCCATCTGCCGCCTGATAATTTCTTCCGGGTCGGTGAAATCCTCTTTGATCCATTTATGCATCAGGGCATTCACGAGAGGAACGAAGTCTATGTCCCTGACCATCGTAAGCAAAGGTGCGAAGCGCTTGTCGTGGGCCAGTCCGATGAGGTAGGGAGGAAGCGCACTGTCAAGCACCATCGGTTGTGGCCTTTTGCCTGCGTGGCAGAGCCTAATGGTATGCTGTAGTTCATTGAAGGCTGGGTATCTGGTGAGTGGCCACTCATCAAATTCTTCCAACCATTCAGGGTGCTCGTCGAGCGTAAAGCACAAAATCTCTCCGTAGTATCGGGGCCTAACCACATTCTGTGCGGGGGCAAAGTGTGTAGCAGCAATATGAGTGAGCAACCCATCGCGTATGAGTTTGTCTGTCAGCAAAGGCAGTTCACCCATCATGCACGTGCCATGAACAGACAGTTGCAAAAGGTCGTCCTCCTTAACGTCCAGACCGATGTAAGCATATAAAGCAGCCGCCTTCTGTGTGGCGGTATTCAGTGTTTTCAGGTGTTGACTTATGAAATTCATTGGATTAATGAATGTAAACTTACAAAAGAGTTTGTCGTGTATGCACTCGGCATCACATTGATGGCGCAAAGATAATTTTTTTCTATTATTCCTGCAAGCGCCTCGCTTCTTTTTTGTACCTTTGTAAAAAAATTAGGACATTTATGACAGAGCAAGAACGTATAATGCAGTTGCGGGCAGAGCTGCACCGCCACAACCATAACTACTACGTGCTGAACCAGCCCACCATCAGCGATCAGGAGTTCGATGCCTTGATGCGCGAACTGCAGGATTTGGAAGCCCTACATCCCGAGCTCGCCGATCCCAATTCGCCCACGCAGCGCGTAGGCAGCGACCTCTCGCAGGAGTTTGTACAGGTGGAACATATCCGTCCGATGCTCTCGCTGGCCAATACCTATAATAAAGAAGAGGTGCGCGAGTTCTACAACCGTGTGCGTGAGGGTCTTGGTGGCGAGTCCTTTGAGATATGCTGCGAGCTGAAGTTCGATGGACTCAGCATTTCGCTCCACTACGAGGATGGCCGCCTTGTGCGTGCCGTCACGCGCGGCGACGGTGTTCGCGGCGACGACGTCACCGCTAATATTCGCACTATACGTTCCATACCTTTAAATCTTACTGATGCGGAGGCAGGCTCCAAGGACGTCCGGCGCGACCTGTTCAGCACCGACGGGCAGGGCGATTTGTTTAGCCGTGCCGAACAGAAGAATCCCTGGCCCCGCGAGTTCGAGATTCGTGGTGAGGTGCTCATGCCTTGGGAGTCGTTTGAGGCGCTCAATCGCGAGCGCGAAGCCGCCGAGGAACCTCTGTTTGCCAATCCCCGCAACGCCGCCAGCGGCACGCTCAAGAGCAAGCAGACGGCGGTGGTTGCCAAACGCCGCCTGGACGCTTATCTCTACTATCTGCTGGGCGATGAGCTGCCTTCCGACGGGCACTTCGAGAATCTCGAAGCGGCGCGTTCCTGGGGCTTCAAGGTCAGCAGCCACATGCGCAAGGCACGCTCGCTTGACGAGGTCTTTGCCTTTATCGACTATTGGGACACCGAGCGCAAGAACTTGCCCGTGGCCACAGACGGCATCGTGCTCAAAGTGAACAGCCTGCGACAGCAACAGACCTTGGGCATGACGGCGAAGAGTCCCCGATGGGCCATCGCCTATAAGTTCCAAGCCGAGCAGGCATCTACGGTTCTGCGCGAAGTTACCTTCCAGGTTGGCCGCACAGGTGCGGTGACTCCCGTGGCCAATATGGACCCCGTGCAGCTCTCGGGCACCGTCGTGCGTAGGGCCACGCTCCATAATGCCGACTTCGTTGCTCAGCTCGATTTGCACGTGGGCGATCATGTTCTCGTGGAGAAAGGCGGTGAGATTATCCCGAAGATCGTTGCCGTCGACGAGGCCTTCGCACATCAGCCCCGTGGTCCGAAGGTGGAATTCATCACCTGTTGCCCCGAGTGTGGAGCACCGTTGGTGCGCTACGAGGGTGAAGCAGCTTGGTATTGTCCTAACGAAACGGGCTGTCCACCACAGATCAAGGGGCGCATCGAACATTTCGTTAGCCGCCGGGCGATGAACATAGATACATTAGGCCCTGAGACCATCGAGGATTACTTTGCCCGAGGTCTCATCCGCAACTATGCCGACCTCTACGAGTTGCAAGTAGACCAGCTGAGCGGTGCCAACGATTCGCGTATCCGTTCGGCTCGCAAGACCATCAAAGCCATCGAGGAGTCACGCCAAGTTCCCTTCGAACGTGTGCTCTTTGCGCTGGGCATTCGTTTCGTAGGCGAGAGCGTGGCCAAGACGCTGGCTCGCAACTTCAAGAGCATCGATGCCTTGGCACAGGCAACGCTCGACGACTTCCTGCAGATCAACAGCATCGGGACGGCCATCGCCGAAAGTGTCATTCAATGGTTCCGCAACGAAGACAACCTTCGTTTGGTGGAGCGCCTGCGCGGCTATGGCCTCCAGTTGCAGCTTTCCGAAGAGACCCTTTCGCAGCAGAGCGACCGCCTGGCGGGCAAGTCAATCGTTATCAGCGGCGTCTTCGCCCACCACTCGCGCGACGAGTACAAAGCCCTCATCGAGCAGCATGGCGGCAAGAACGTAGGCAGCATCTCAGCCAAGACCTCTTTCGTCTTGGCCGGCGAGAACATGGGTCCCTCGAAGCTCGAAAAGGCTCAGAAACTGGGAATAGACATCATCGGCGAGGATGAGTTCTTGAGGATGATAGGGGAATGAGAAATGAAAAATAAAATAAATATAATAAAGAAAGCAGCTACAATCTCATCGGATTGTAGCTGCTTTTTTTTGTTCATAAAATTGCTTGTGTTGCCGTAATTAATGTCTTGTGTCATGTCATGGTTCAATTTATCAATACTTGCTTATGAGTTTTAAATACCGCTGCATAGAATAAATCTCTTCAATGAATGCGCTACGAACATCATACTATAAGACTGCAGCATATTTGCGTATGCGGTCGAGACGTTGCATAAAAGATTTGTCCTGCCGCACCTTTTGCATATTATAGTCGGCCTGAAGACGTAGCCAGATGGAGGCACTTGTGCCTAACGAAGCTTCAAGCAGCAATGCATATTCAGTTGTGACGGGACGCTTTCCGTTCACAATCTCATTGAAGACAGTATATGAAACACCCATCTGCTGAGCCAGCTCCTTCTGTGTGATGCCGCGAGCCTCAAGCTCATCCTTTATCATCTCGCCGGGATGAATTAGAAGCGACGATGTCATATCATTGGCGAGCCTCCTCTGTGTTGACTTTACTGTTGACATAACTCCTTATTTATAATGATTAGATAATTCGAGAATAGTGCAAACTACGATGATTGGTTCCTTATCAGCCTCAGAAATGGTGAACTCCACCCGATACTGATCGTTGGCTCTCACCGAAAAACGACCCTCCTTGTCGCTATGCAAAGCTTCAACGTGCAACGACTGGAACGGGAATAAATCCTCAAGCCGATTCGCATGTATAAGATACTTGACGGCTTTCTGATAACCTCTGATCACCTGGGGCTGATAACGATGCTTCTTGTCACGGCTCTTCCCTTTAGTGTACAGTTCTTCAAGATATTCTTCGTTGAATGTAACTTGCATATTATTCTAAGTCGTCGCTGCAAAGGTATAATGATTATTTATTATTCGCAAAAAATCGAATTACTTTTTTGTCGAGCGATAGCAAATTATATGGGGACAACATAAATCCTGAGAAAAAAGCCTGCCTGTCCTCGAGTGAGGACGGACGGGCATTGAATACTGGTGGAAAATTGAATTTAGTTGTTGCTTTGTCCCCAAGTAATGAGCATCTTCACTGGGAAACTAGAGTATCTCGCTTCTCCTTCTCCATCAATCTCAACGCTGACAGGATAGCCTTCACTATCCATTTTGTAGCGGTAGGTGCGCGTGTCACTCTGCTTCTTCCCGTACCGATAAGTGTGGAATGTAGCTTCTGATGGCAGATTCTCAGACAGCTGCCCGCGAGCCACTGAAAAACAAGAAGTTTACGGAGCGACTCTTCGGAAAACTCTTTGCCGACAGAGGATACATCAGCCAGGATCTCTTCGAAGGGCTTTTCGTAGATGACATACACTTGGTCACCAAAATCAGGAGGAACATGAAGAACTCACTCATGAACCTTTACGACAAGATCATGCTCCGAAAGAGATCGGTCATTGAGACTGTCAACGATGAA
>ODAI010593321.1_pt1 | contig 37376 bp, 33 predicted proteins | sample 1539321 | NCBI WGS metagenome assembly ODAI01 (sample SAMN02144231, study PRJEB22623) | gut metagenome | biome: sheep rumen | host: Ovis aries | place: New Zealand
AGCAGCAGTTTCTCGGTCAGCGTCGTCTTACCTGCATCCGGGTGGGAGATGATGGCGAACGTCCTTCTTCTCAGTATCTCGTTTTGATCAGCGGAGGGTAGCATGGAATTTCTCTTCAAATGTGGCCTTCAGCCGGTTCATCACGTTTTCTATCTGCGTGTCTTTGAGTGTGTTATCCGCGTCCTGCAGAATGAACGACAGCGCATAACTCTTCTTGCCTGCCTCCAGGTTCTTGCCCTCATAAACATCGAACAGGAACACGTTTTTCAGCAGCTTCTTCTCGGTTGCGAACGCCGCACGGGCGAGGTCTGCAAACTCGATGTTCTTATCTACGAGCAGCGCGAAGTCTCTTTTCACCTCCGGATATTTCGGCAGGTCGTTGATCACAGCCTTGTACTGTTTGTTCTGCTTAACCAGTGCCTGCCAATCTAAATCGGCGTAATAGACCTCCTGGTCGATGTCAAAGGCCTTTAGCTGCTTGCGGCTCACGATACCGATGAAACCTAATGCCTTGCCGTTAGTGGCTTTCAGCACCAGACCGTCGGAGAACAGTTCGTTCTCTAACCGCTCTACCGTCACTTTGCTCACATCGACACCCATCCGCACGAGGATATTGTTCACATACGCATGGAGTTGATAGAAACTGGTCTTCTCCTCCTTGCGTACCCAACTCTGCGCGGTTTTGTTACCCGTCAGCCAGATACCCAAGTGTGCTTCTTCGGAGTATGCTTTCAATGGGTCGTTTTGAATTAATTCGTCATTCGTCATTCGTAATTTCCCATTATAGTGGTAGCAGTTGCCGAACTCATAGAACTTCAGGTCGCTGTTCTTCCGGTTCGCGTTACGGGCGATGGACTCTAATCCGCCGAACAGCAGCGTCTGTCGCATTACACCCAGGTCCTGACTCAGCGGGTTCATGATTTTCACGCACTCGTTCAGCGGCATCTGCTCCAATTTCTCGTAGTACGCAACGCGCGTCAGCGAGTTGTTCAGTATCTCGTTGAATCCCTGTGCCGTCAGTTGCTCGGCTATCTTGCGGCGCAGCAGCTCCGGGTTGGGCTTCACGCTGTACGACAGACTCGTGTTCAGTTTCTCCGGGAACTCCACATTGTCATACCCGTAGATACGCAGTATATCTTCTACTACGTCGCACTCACGCTGTACATCTACCCGGTACCGCGGCACACGCAACTCCCAGCAGTCGCTATGCTTGGCGATGATCTCAATCTCTAATGCCTTGAGAATCGTCTCTATCGTCTCTTCGCCGATAGCTTTACCAATCAGGCTGTTCACGCGCTGAATATCGATCGTCACCTCCCACGGTGCAAAAGGTCTTTCGACTTTCGACTTTTGACTTTCGACTAAATCTACTACTTCCATCGCCACTTTGCCGCCTGCTACTTCCTGGATCAGCAGCGCCGCGCGTTGGAGCACGTACATCGTGTTGTTAGGATCGCATCCGCGCTCGTAACGGAACGAAGCGTCCGTTTGCAGTTGGTGTCTGCGGCTGGTCTTACGGATCGTCACGGGATCGAAATAGGCGCTCTCAAGGAACACGTTCTTCGTCCCTTCCGTCACGCCGCTCTCCAGTCCACCGAACACACCGGCAATACACATCGCCTCCTCTTGGTTGGCAATCATCAAGTCACGGGCATCCATTTCGCGCTCAACACCATCGAGGGTTACGAATTTCTCGCCCTGCTTGGCATAACGCACGTGTATCTCATTGCCTTTGATCTTGTCGGCGTCAAAAGCATGCAGCGCCTGACCGCACTCGTGCAGCACGAAGTTCGTTACATCGACGATATTGTTGATTGGCCTGAGACCGATAGCTAACAGACTGTTCTTCAGCCATTCCGGACTCTCTTTGACTTCCACGCCCTTGATGCTCACGCCTGTGTAGCGCGGACAAGCCTCCGGCGCTTCCACTACTACCTTGATCGGCAACTCCTCGCTCTCAACCTTGAACGCCTCTACACTCGGTTTCTGAAGGCTGATGGCTGACTGCTGACGGCTCTTATAATACGCATACAGATCCCTTGCTACGCCGTAGTGGCTCGCAGCGTCCGAACGGTTCGGGGTTATATCTACCTCGATGATCGTGTCGTTCTCTACGTGGTAGTACTCGGCGGCGCTCATGCCTACCGGAGTCTCTGCCGGCAGCACGATAATACCTGCATGGTCGGTTCCTACGCCTATCTCATCTTCGGCGCAGATCATGCCGAACGAGTCCTCCCCGCGCAGCTTGCCCTTCTTGATCGTGAAACTCTCTTCTCCATCATAAAGCACCGTGCCTACAGTGGCTACGATCACTTTCTGTCCGGCGGCTACGTTCGGTGCACCGCACACAATCGGTAGGATATGCCTGCCTTGCTCATCTACCGTGGAGCCTTGGGCGTCCACTCCGCCTACGTTCACTTTCGTCAGATGCAGGTGATCCGAATTGGGGTGGGCTTCGCAACTCAGCACTTCGCCTACTACCAACCCTTTCAAACCACCGCGGATGGTCTCTTTTTCCTCTACTGTTCCTACCTCCAGACCGATGGAGGTCAGGATCTTCGCTACCGTCTCTGCATCGTCCTGCAGGTTGATGTAGCGTTTCAACCACTTGTAAGAAATATTCATTTTCTATCTATGTATTTATATATTTTTCTAACCTCTCATCCCGCCCAATTGTTTCTGTCCAGCGACCGGTACGAGATCGCTTCCATCAGGTGTTTCTTCTCAATCGCCTCTTTGCCTTCCAGGTCTGCAATCGTCCTCGCTACCTTCAATATCCGGTCATACGCTCTCGCCGAGAGCCCTAACTTACCCATCATCATCTCTAACATCTTATCGCTCTCTGCGTCTATCACGCAATACTCCCGTACCATCTTGGCGCTCATCATGGCGTTGCAATGTACGATCTTACTGTCCTTGAACCGCTCGTTCTGTCTTGCCCGGGCGCGCAGCACACGCTCACGGATAGCTGCCGAACTCTCGCCAGGCTGGGTGTCCCGCAACTGCTCGTACGGCACTGCCTCGATCTCGCATTGGATATCTATTCGGTCTAACAGCGGACCGCTGATCTTGCCTATATACCGGTGTATCTGCGCCGGAGTGCACGTACACGGATGCGCCGGGTTGTTCTCTCCGTAATGACCGCACGGGCAGGGGTTCATGGCGGCTACTAACATGAATGACGCCGGATAATCGACCGTCTCTTTGGTGCGTGCTACCGTGATATGCCTATCCTCTAACGGTTGCCGCATCACCTCTAACGCCGACCGTTTGTACTCCGGCAGCTCGTCAAGGAACAGCACACCGTTATGCGCCAGACTGATCTCGCCCGGATGCGGGTTCTGTCCTCCGCCTACCAGCGCTACATCGGTGATCGTGTGGTGCGGAGCCCGGAACGGCCGTTCAACGATCAGACCGCTGCCGCCGGCACCTCTCTTCTTGTTCGTCAGTCCGGCGATGGAGTGTATCTTCGTCGTCTCCAACGCCTCTTCAAGCGTCAGCGGAGGCAGTATGCCGGGTATCCTTTTGGCGATCATGCTCTTACCGGCTCCCGGAGGACCTACCATGATCATGTTATGTCCGCCCGCTGCGGCTATCTCCACCGCCCGACGCACTTTGTACTGACCCCGCACATCCGCAAAATCCAGATCCGTAGGGTAGGAGGCTTCCTTGAACAACACATCCGTATCTACCTTCACCGGCTCCCATGTCTCCTCAGGATCCAGTTCGTCTCTCTTCTCGCCGTTCAGAAACCGTACTACATCCGTCAGGTCTCTCAACCCGTACACCTCTATCCCTTCCACCACAGCCGCTTCCTCGGCATTCTCTTCCGGCAGTATCAGTCCCTTGAACCCGGCTTTGCGGGCTGCCAAAGCAATAGGTAGTGCACCCCGTATCGGTTGCAGCGAACCGTCGAGCGACAGCTCACCCATGATCATGTATTTCGCTAACTCCTGAACCTTCAGTTTTTCTGCTCCGGCTAACATGCCTACCGCCAACGGCAGGTCAAACGCCGCGCCTTCTTTCTTGATGTCTGCCGGTGCCATGTTGATGGTGTATGACCGACGGAGGGTCTCCAGCCCGTTCACGGTCAGTGCAGCCAAGATACGCTCGTGCGACTCTTTCACGGCGCTGTCCGGCAATCCCACTAACGTGAAATCAAACCCCGGTACCGAGTGAACCTCTATCGTCACCGGCACAGCCTCTATCCCCACCGGCGCCGCACTGTAAATCTTTACCAGCATATCTTTTACTTTCTTGTCTTTATATGTTCATTATTATTATATTAATATCCGCGCTCGCGCCTCACGCATATACGAAAAATCGCACAAAGGTACGCTTTTTTTTTGACATATCCAAATCTCCGCGTGATTTTCTGTCATTTTATTACATTTTGTCTATTGTCCGGCATGTCATGCCGTTTCCCTGTCCCTTTCTCCCCTCGTTGTCCTGTGCTCGTGAGTTCTGCGAGCGAGTTACCTTTGTTTTGCCTATTCATGCCTATATCGGCCTATGATGACTTCCTTTTGTCCATTGCGTCCGAACCGCATTCGGACACGGCTCTGCTGTCTTTCCTGTCCACTCTCTTTTCGTCTGTTGCGCTGTCTCATAGGCAGCCCTTCCTTCCTCCCTTCCTCCTCTCTCTGCCTTCGTTTTTCTCTTTTGCCGCATATTTGCGGCAACCTCTATGTATTATATACATTGTATATAATACTGTAATGTATTAACCCGAAAATTTAGTGCGTGATAAGTGCGCGATAAGTGTGTTATAAGTACGTCATTTTCGGACTCGCGCCCTATTTATCCCTCTTCATTCACTTACTCCCACTTAGCTCGAACGATCCCCCTCCCGCATAATGAAAATGTTTTCGATTAATAATTATTCCGCAAAAGCGGTATTTTTATTATAATTTTCTTAATAATTAACATCATTTTCTCAATAAACGTACATATATGGCACGATTTTTGTCGTTTCTTCAACAAAACTTGTATAACCCCTAAAACACAATTTTTATGAAAGACTTAAAAGGAACAAAGACCGAGAAAAACCTCATGGAGGCTTTTGCCGGTGAATCAATGGCACGTAACAAGTACACGTATTTCGCATCGAAGGCGAAGAAAGATGGTTTCGTACAGATCAGTAAGATCTTTGAAGAGACCGCAGCCAACGAGAAAGAGCACGCCGAACTATGGTACAAATACCTGAATGGCGGTAAGATCAACGACACTGCTGCTAACTTAGCCGACGCCGCTGCAGGCGAGAATGCCGAGTGGACGGACATGTATGCCCGCATGGCGAAAGAGGCGGAGGAAGAAGGCTTTACGGAGATTGCAGCCAAGTTCGCGATGGTAGCTGCAATCGAGAAGCATCACGAAGAGCGTTATCGCAAGTTGCTCAAGAACATCGAAGACAAGGTGGTTTTCTCCCGCGATGGTGATTGTATCTGGCAATGCTCTAACTGCGGCCATATCGTAGTCGGCAAAGCCGCTCCCGACGAGTGCCCTGTCTGCCATCACGCACAGTCCTATTTCCAGTTACTGGCAGAGAACTACTAATCCGTTCAACCTTCAATATTAAACATTAAACATTAAACATTAAACATTATGTTATCCGCAATCATAAGCCTCATAGCGCTTCCATACGCGCCCAATGCGCTGGAACCCGTCATTAGTCGGGAAACGATTGAGTATCACTATGGTAAGCACCTGCAGACCTATGTCGATAACCTCAATAAACTCGTTGCCGGAACGGAGTTCGAGGCCATGCCATTGGAGGAGATTGTCACCAAATCCCAAGGCGCTATCTTCAACAATGCCGGCCAGATCCTAAACCACAATCTGTACTTCACCCAGTTCAAACCCTACGAGGATCCTAAATTTGAAGAAATCGTACCCCCTACGGGTAAAGAAACCATAAATCCTAAATCTGAAATCCTAAAGGCCATCATCCGTGATTTCGGCTCTTTCGAGGCCTTCCAGGCGGAGTTTGAGCAGAAGGGTACCACGCTCTTCGGATCAGGTTGGGTTTGGCTTTCAGCCGACAAGAGTGGCAAACTCGTCATCACGCAGGAACCGAATGCCGGCAATCCCGTTACAAAGGGCCTCAAACCCCTCCTGACGATGGATGTCTGGGAGCACGCGTATTACATTGATTATCATAACCGCCGTGCCGCCCATCTCCATTCCCTCTGGCAGATTATTGATTGGTCCGAGATCAACCGCCGTTACACGGAATAACCTGCGTTTAGAAAGTTTAATGCGACTGCGTCGCGTTTATAGAGTTTAATGCGACTATGTCGCGTTTACACGGAGCGTAGCTCCACTAAACTTTTTTGTCAAATATTCGAATTAAGATTAAAAATCTAATTTTTTTTCGAATATTTGGCTATTTTCTTGCATATATGGGATTTTTTTTGTACCTTTGTCGCCCGAATTGCTATACGCATTATGCGTAAAGCGCATACGCACATATGGAGTCGGATGTTAAAGACATATGGAAGCAAGTGGTATATCCCATTGTGGGAGCCTGCCAAGAGGTGCACAAGCAACTCGGTCCGTTCTTGAACGAATATATGTATCAGGACGCATTGGCGATAGAGTTAGGTTTGCGCGATGTGGCTTATGATAAAGAGTATTACTTCACAGCCAACTATAAGGGACAACTGATAGAACACAAACATTTTGTTGATTTTCGGGTCCTGAGCGGCGATATACCTGTTGTAGTCGAATGTAAGGCGGTTGAGACATTGGCGGATGTGCATCGCCAGCAACTCTGGAACTACATGCGTTTAACGGGTATCAATTATGGAGTTTTATATAATTTCGCTCCCGTCTATGCTCAATGTGAAAAATACCACTACAACCCTCAAACACGCAAGATGATAGCCTTTTGACAAATTAAAGAATGTAACTAAAAAGAAAACAAGTATAGTTGGAGTAAATTATTTTTAATATAATCTCCGAGATGAAGAAAAAGTATAAACAACAAAGTTGTGAGTGTAGACGGATATATGGTTGTCTAGGAGCTTGCTCATAAGCAAGCATATAGGCGTATACGCTCAAGGTCGCGTAGGCCGATACTTTTTCTCAAATCGGTATAATTAATATTTTTTTCTAAGAATAAATGGCAACTGCGATTGAATTCAATCATGTAAGCAAACAATACCGTCTCGGCTTGGTGTCAACCGGCACTCTCCGCCATGATATTAACCGTTGGTGGCAGACCACTATTTTAGGCAAGGAAGACCCCTATCTCAAGATCGGTGAGACCAACGATCGTTCCGTCAAAGGCACCTCGGACTACGTCTGGGCGCTCCGCGACATCGATTTCAAGGTCGAGCAGGGCGATGTAGTAGGTATCATCGGTAAGAACGGAGCCGGCAAATCAACATTGTTGAAACTCCTCTCCCGCGTCACAGGCCCCACTACCGGCACTATCCGTGCCCACGGCCGTATCGGCTCCCTCTTGGAAGTCGGCACAGGCTTTCACAGCGAGATGACCGGACGCGAAAATATCTACATGAATGGTGCTATCCTTGGTATGACCAAAGCCGAGATTGACCGCAAGCTGGACGAGATTATTGATTTCTCCGGCTGTGAACGCTATATAGATACCCCCGTCAAGCGTTATAGCTCCGGTATGACCGTCCGCCTCGGCTTTGCCGTAGCCGCCTTCCTCGAACCCGAGATCCTCGTCGTGGACGAAGTCCTCGCCGTCGGCGATGCCGAGTTCCAAAAGAAAGCCATCGGCAAGATGAAAGACGTCTCCCAAGGAGAGGGCAGAACCGTGCTCTTCGTGAGCCATAATATGGCTTCGGTAAAGCAACTTTGCAAACATGGTATGGTGTTGAAGAATGGGAGAATGGATTATTCTGGGGAAATTAATGATTGCGTGAATTATTATATTGGAAATAATCTATCAGACTTATATGGTTATACTGAAATCAAGCCAAAACATCATATATATGATTGTCTGCATGAACTAGAGTATGTAAGTGTGAAAATGTTAAATGATGCAGAAAATATATCAAATGAAGAAACTTTACATTTTATACTTAAAATTAAGAGAAATGTAAAAAGTGTTGATAGGTGCCAGTTTGGTATAGTGATACGCAATGAGCAAGATAATGTAGTAGGAGCAATGTATTCCAAGGAGGTAGAACTTCCTGTGAATGCAGATTATATGGAAGTTAAGTTGGATTTACCCAATCATCAATTAGCAAAAGGCAAGTACTCTCTCAATTTTAATATGTCGAATAACGACCGTATGGCGGCAATTAAAGATTACGATGTAGTAAAAGATGTGATACGATTCGAGGTGAATTATCAAGATACTGATCATAAAATACCATTTACATATTGGCATCTTGGTGATATTTCTTATAATCCAATCCAACCGCTAATCACCTCACTTAAGGGGTAGTCCTCAAGATATAAAATCTTTGTATGGATCTTTCCAAAATCCAAAATAGGAATAGTTCGTTTGAATTGTTACGGATATGCGCTATGTTCATTATAGTGTTATATCACATGTATCTATACAATCTTCCAGATTTGCGTTGTCCCGAACATCGAGTCATCAGTTCGCTTTTTCCGCTTCTGCATGTCGGGGTCCCTTTATTTATTTTAATAAGTGGCTATTTTGGCATAAAACCGACATGGAAAGGATTGTTAACAGTTATTTCCGTAGTTGTTGTGTATCATGTACCCCTATTATTATATCATGATTTGCGACATGGGCTAAACATTCATAGTTTCTTGTTTATATCGGATGCAGGTTTCTATTGGTTTGTGCGTGTATATCTGTTCCTTTATATCACAGCTCCAATTTTAAATCAGGCATTACAATCAATGGATAAAAAAAGATGCTTAATTTGGATTCTTGTACTATCTGTTATTTCGGTATATTTTGGATACTTTGATCAAGAAGGAAGCCTAAGCGGAAAAACTCTCCTTAATTTTTGGTTGATTTATTCTATTGGATATTATATACACAATCATGTTCAGGAGACGCAAATATCAGTCCCAAGTGTGTTGCTCGCACTACTTATATTAAATATGTTAATTTCAATCACTCTCTATTATTCTATAAACAATGCTGTCGTCTTTGATAGCATTATGCGTTTATCTTTTTACTATAATAGTATAGGACTCATACTCAACGCGCTGCTGATTTTTCTATTATTTACAAAAATCAAGATTACTAACAAAGTCGTCAATTATGTTTCTTCTTCAATGTTTGCCGTGTACATTATTCATGAACAACCTTTGATAAGAAATATAATATCCGGCTATGTCTCGACGAATAACCTTGTAAATTCGGGGGGGGTATTATTCGTGGCGATAATAGTTCTTACTGGTTGTGTGTTTATAGATAAATGCCTGCAGCCTGTTTGGAGGTTTAGGGATGAGTTTTTTTCGAAGTCAAACTTAGACAAACCGATATACTAAATATATATAACTGGCACAAATTGTTAGAATAATATCCTTGTTTATACGTTCTATTTTCCTGTTACTCCCGACAGTCACCCGACGGCTGACCGACGATCGTATATGACACCTATATGAGGCTGCACAGCCGATAAAGCAAAAATGAGAAAATTGTAAATAGATAAATTGTAAATGAATTTATGTCACAAGTAATACCGGCAGATTTTATCCATGAGTTACATGGAAAAATAAGTAGCACAAGCAACGGCTACTTTTATATGTCCAAGAAAACGGGCAAGATGTATTTCCGTTCCCGTGAGGAAGGCTATCAGGCAAAACAGTCTCCTCGCCAGAAATGGAACTCTGCTGCTTTCGCCTATGCGCACAAGCAACTCCATGCAATCGAGGAAAACGCCGAACTGACAGCACAGATGGAGTCTGATTTTAAAACGGCTCAAGGCAAAGCTCCTAACGGAAAAACTTACACCACTGCCCATGCTTGGAAGTTTAATTCCTTACTCTGGGAGTGGAAAAAGGAGAATCCGTATGAATAATTGTCGCGAGTCGTTGGTGTAACCAGAGAATATACAATATGAACCCAGAACAAGAATTTTACATACCAATAGATGGGACGATTGAGAATTTCAGAACACATCTGTTATCTCATCCACGAACGATATTCTCTGCTGAGTTTGGAGATGGTAAATCCTATTTTCTGCAGAAATTTATAGAAGAACCATCCGTCCAAGAGCAATTTGTTTTTTTGAAACTCTTCCCTGTGAATTATCAGGTGGTCGAGAATCGTGATATCTTTGAGTTAATAAAGTACGACTTACTATTCCAACTATTTTTGAATGGAATGATTCCCGAAACAGAAAAGTTGGATGAAAAGTTAGTACTTCAGTTATTTTGCATATCTCATGGGCATGATATTTTATTCGAACTATCCAAATGGGCTCCAATGATTGCTTCAAGTTCGGAACAAGTGGCGACGATTGCAGCAATCACTTCTGCAATAAAACCACTGAAGCAACTATATAACAAATGGGAAACATTCAAAAAGAAAAATGGTGAATCTGATTATGCCTACAATTCGTTTCTACAGAAACAAGATGCTTCTATGTTGTATGAATGTGATACGGTGACATCATTTATCAGGGAATGTATTACGCAGTATAAGCAGACCCATCCATGTAAACGAGTAGTATGGCTGATAGAGGATTTAGATCGTATAGATCCGGCTCATTTGTTTCGTATTTTAAATGTGCTCTCTGCGCATGTGGATTATGCGTATAAGTTCGGACAATCTGTTAATGAGAGTAACATATGCGGAAATAAATTCGGAGTAGATCATGTGGTTTTAGTCTTAGATTATGATAATTTGTCCAATATTTATCACCATTTTTACGGTGCAGATACATCTTTTAATGGCTATATGAAAAAATTCTGTAGTGATCAGCCGTTTAAATATTCTTTTACTAATCAACGATACAATTACGTTATAAAATACCTGCATGAGATAACGCATTTATCAGAGGAGATATTACAAACTATGCTACCGAGTGATACTATTAAGACGAAAACTATGCGAGAGATAGCGAGTGCCATTTTAGATGTAGATAGGTCTATTTTCAATGCTCCCCAATACAAAGATATAAATATGGAAGTCGAACTGCCGAAAGGCGTACTGCAAGTATTTGTAGTATTGCGCCGTTTGGGATTTTCCACACAAGACATGATATTCGCACTCCGGCGGGCAGTTGCTCAATATCCCAAAGCAATGATCTCAAATATCGGGGGATATGTATTAACAATGCACAATACTTTTTCCACGCGTATGTATTTTCCATCGAATCATACCGAAATGGTAACCGGTGCTGACATTAAGGAGATATTCCCTAAAACAGCTACTTGCAATGTTGAAATATACAACGAGAGTTATAATGCAGATAACAAATTGAATAACTACAATGAGTTTGTGCTTTGGCTTTTGTCTTTTGTGTGCAATTAGTCAGAACTAATTCATGACAAGAATACAAAAATGAATAAAAAATCAAAATTATGGCATATACATTTGTATATGTCATTTTTTTTGTGTAATTTTGCACGCAAATTTGGATACAAGTTAAAATGAAAACCAACCAACCTCTTTTTTCAGTACTGATTGCCAATTATAATAACGGCAATAGTATATGTGATTATAAGCAGGTGAATTAATTTTAATATGATATCAATCGTAATACCTACATATAACAGAGCATACATCATTCATCGTTCTTTGGATAGTGTGCTGAATCAGACGTATGCTAATTGGGAGTGTATTGTGGTGGATGACTATTCGACGGATGACACGAAAGAGGTAGTGGAAGACTATATCCAGAAGGATAAGCGGTTTAGGTATGTCCTGAATAGCCGAACAAAGGGAGCGCAAGGAGCTCGAAATACCGGAATCTTGGATGCGAAGGGCGAATGGGTAGTGATGCTGGATTCGGATGATTATATCTTTCCCTCCTATTTGGAGAAAGTGGCAGATGTGGCGAGACATACCGATGCGAAGGTTATTTGCTGCTATGGACAAATCATTGAAGAAGATACCGGACAAAAAAAGGAAATGTTAGATCGTTTTCATTCTGGCAATATTTATCGCGATTTGTTGAATAGTAGAGCTTATGTAACATTTCAGTGTACTACTACTACTACTACTACTTTGAAAAAAATCGGTTTGCTGGATGAGCATTGTCCTAGTCATCAAGAGTTAGAGACGCATATAAGGTTGAGCAAAGAGAATTTGTATGCTGTTATCCCTGAGGTGCTGTGGCATTATTATGTAGGAAGAGCAGATACGATTTCTGTGAATAAAGAGAAACACGTGGCTGGACAGATATACATTATGCGCAAGCATGTTTGGGCTTATCGCCAATACGCATATAGGAAGTTTGTTGCACGTGCAAGACTATTATGGGAGAGCTTGGAATACCTTCCGGAAATACGAAACAAATATCGGACACAATTATTGGTAATTGTACCGGAAGTGATATTGTTATTATTGAAAAGAAAACTACTTAAGTTATGCAAGAACCCCGAATAATACAATTGCCAAAATTCCTTGATGACAGAGGAAACTTGTCATTTTTTGAAAACGATAATCAACTACCATTCACTATACGTCGTGTGCATTGGATTTACGATGTGCCTGGCGGAGAGGAACGCGGTGGTGTGGCGTATAAAACGACGGAGGAGTTCATTGTTGCTATGTCCGGTAGTTTTGATGTGGTAGTAAGCGATGGAAAACAAGAATGGAAATTCTCGCTCAATCGTTCCTATATGGGGGTGTATATACCCGCAGGCTATTGGCGTTCGGTAGAGAATTTTTCTACTAATTCTATCGCAGTCATTGCGGCTTCTACCCCTTATGATCCGACTGATGCAGTTCGTGACATGGAACTGGTGAAGGAATTGGACAGAGGCTACGCAACAAGAACTGTGGAATTGAAAGAGGCCAACTTGGGAAGTAAAACGATAAAGCATTCTGTTTTTGATTGCGGTATCATCGAATTGGATCGCCATCATTCACAACGCAAGGGCGATATAAGCGTAGTTGAAAATGGGCGGGAAGTGCCTTTTGATACGAAACGCATCTATTATCTATATGATGTACCGGGAGGGGCAGATAGGGGAGGACATGCGCATAAAAGGTTATATCAGTTGCTAATAGCCGCAAGTGGATCTTTTGTCGTAAACTTAGACGATGGAGACAACAAGAAATCTTTTACTCTCAATCGTCCTTATCAGGGATTACTTGTGAAGCCCGGCATTTGGCGTACATTAACGGACTTCTCTTCCGGTTCCGTCTGCATGGTATTGGCGAGTGAGAAATATGATGCAGAAGATTATATCCGCGATTATAATGAGTTCTTGAAGTATAAGGGCTGTATGGATTGATTGAACTAATGAATCACTTTCATTTGTTCTGCTCTGTCGATTACGCTGCATAGGTGTTTTCTTGAAAGCCATAGCCACTCAATCTTCCCGTAAAGCCATAAAATCAATGTAAAATTGAGAAAAAAATCATTTTTCAGTCCATATACTTGTGTATGTGGATTTTTTTTACTAATTTTGTGCGCTAGTTTGTGAATGTATATGAATGTTCCTTTTTTATCTTTACATGATGTGACTGCTATGCATGGAGATGAAATCCGTGAGGCGGCACGCAGAGTGATTGACAGCGGATGGTATCTGCAAGGCAAAGAGAACGAACTCTTCGAGCAGCACTATGCCGAATATATTGGTACTAAATATTGTATTGGTTGTGCGAATGGCTTGGATGCTCTCATTTGGATTTTCCGCGCTTTTATTGAGTTGGGCATAATGCAGCCTGGTGATGAAGTGATTGTGCCGGCTAATACGTATATTGCTACTATCTTGGCTATTACGGAGAATGGTCTGAAGCCTGTGCTCATTGAGCCTAGGCGCGAGACGCTGGAGATTGACGATTACCTCATCGAAGCAGCCATCACTCCGCGCACAAAAGCTATCTGCGTCGTCCACCTCTATGGTCGTTGTGCTATGACGGATAAAATCGCTGATCTCTGCAAGAAATACAACCTCAAACTCGTCGAAGATAATGCGCAGGCTCATGGTTGCCGATGGAATGGCAAGCGCACAGGCTCAATAGGCGATGCTGCAGGACATAGTTTCTACCCGGGAAAAAACCTTGGTGCATTGGGTGATGCCGGAGCGGTGACAACCGATGATGAGGAACTGGCGAAAGCTATTCGTGCGCTGGCAAACTATGGAAGCCAGAAGAAATATGTCTTCAAATATACTGGCAGAAATAGCCGTTTGGATGAGATTCAGGCAGCGATTTTGGATGTCAAACTCAAATACTTGGACGAGGACATTAAGAAACGCCAAGCCGTGGCAGCGTATTACTATGACCATATCTCTAATCCGTTGATAGAATTGCCAACCCGTCTGCCGGATGAGAACAATGTGTATCACCTCTTTCCGGTGCTGGCCCCCCAGCCCCCTAAAGGGGGTGTTAGCACCAGAGATAGACTTCATGACTATCTCGCAGAGAAAGGAATAGGAACCGTCATTCATTATCCCATCGCCCCACATAAACAGGAGTGTTACGCTAAAGAGGATTGGAATATCCCGCAATTGAATTTGCCGGTTACTGAATATTTAGCTGACGCCGAACTTTCGTTGCCTATTAGCCCGTGCATGACGCAAGAACAAGTGGAATGGGTGACCAAATGTTTAAATGATTTTAAGTAATGGTGATATATGAAAGTAGTTTTATTAGCCGGTGGCTTTGGATCTCGGATTAGCGAAGAGAGTATTTTCCGTCCGAAGCCGATGATTGAGATAGGTGGTAGGCCTATCTTGTGACATATTATGAAGGAGTATGCCGCCTATGGGCATACTGAGTTTATCATCTGTGCCGGATACAAGCAGGAGTATATCAAACAATGGTTCGCAAACTATTTCTTGCAGACTAGCGATGTAACCTTTGATTATACGCATGGTAAGAATGAGATTACCATCCATCAGAACCACGCAGAGCCGTGGGAAGTGACTGTAGTTGATACAGGCCTCAATACCATGACCGGGGGACGTATCAAACGTATTCAGAAATACGTAGGCAAAGAACCGTTCAAGGCTGGACAAAGTGGATAAATCCGGTATATACGTTACCACATTGTTAAATGAAAGGCATATCCAGGATGCGAACGAAACCCTTTCTAAAAATGGACAACAGTTAGGTCCTTCATGCAATCCTGTTTCGGCATATATAATAAAATGCCGAAATAGGGCACATAGATTGCGTAAAAACATATAAAAATGAAAAAATTGTCATATACATTTGTATATGTCATTTTTTTTTTGTAATTTTGCGCCCAAATTTTGTGCTATTATAGAAACTGATAACTTAACGCATATGGCTGAAAACTAATATGAGAATAAGTCCTAAAGAAATACAGAAATCTTACGCTGTTTTAAAAGGCGTAGCTCGTCGGCATCTGGATGCAGGTCGTATTGAAGATGCGATGGAAACAATTCGTCACTGCGTGGTATTAGCTCAGCAATTCAATTGGATATATGCAGACGCCGATTTGGAGCAGATGGAGAAAGAGATAGGTGAAAGATTGATTCCGCGTCATATAGAAGATTACAAAGTCGATAATAATCGTGTTGTTGTTTTCGATGATTTTTGTGTTACTTTTGTTTTGGCTTTACAGTATATAGAGGCTTTGGTTAAAAATGGGAAAGAAGTGATGTTGCTGTCAACACGCCCCATTGAAGGTCCTAATAATATTCGCTTTTTCGAATATCTGAAGAGATATGAAAAATTGCAAATCGTTCGAATAGAAGAACCGCAAGTAGATGCTCGTATGCAAAAAATTAATAATACGATAATAGAATATCGTCCATCTCAATTACTTTTGCATCTATATGCTAATTCAATTATTATACCGATATTATTCTGCTTACCCAAGCAAATCAAAAGTTATCTTATTAACCTTGCAGACCAGACCTTTTGGTTAGGTGCGGGTGCAATTGATTATTGCATCGAGTTCCGTCCGTTTGGCGCTACTGTCTCTCGTGAACGTCGAGGGATTAAACCTGAGCAGCAACTAATGTTACCTTTCTATCCCATAGTAGACAATAATCCATTTCAAGGGTTTCCTAATGAATGCACAGAGGAAGGTAAAGTGCTAATCTTTGCGGGGAGTGATATCTATAAGGTACTTGACGAGAAACGCATGTTTTGGCATTTAGTAAAACGATTATTGGATACTTTTCCAGAAATAGTTTTTTTGTTTGCGACAAAAGCCGATGATATCGGAATCGATTTTCTTCACAAGTTCATATCAGATAATCATTATGAAAAGCGTTTTCTATATACTCAATTCCGCCCGGATATTGATGAAGTTTTAGCACATGTCGATATTTATATGGGAACATGTCCGGCAAGCGGCTCGTTAATGAGCCAACTCGCAGCAAGAAACGCAAAACCAATATTACAATACTACTATCCCGGTACACCAGATGATGAAACAGAACAAGCAATCTGTATAAATGACAAATTCCAAATTTCTTTTCAAGATGAGGAGGCCTTTATGATGGAAGCACATAGGTTGATCAAAAATGCAGATTATCGCAAAGCGCAAGGAAAACGATTGCAGCAAGCCATGATTCAGCCGGAGCAGTTTAACAAGGCGCTAGAGTCGCTTCTGGCGACCAATCAATCGCCCTTCCCTGTAGAAACAATAGAAGTGGATTATAAGATGTTGGAGGAACGCTGGTACGCCCTAGAGAAAGCAGGTTTTCTAAACACACTATCATATTTATTTGGCTTGTTGGGTAAAAAGAAATGCCTTAAATATGCGCCTACTTTATATTTCAAGAAACAACTAATGACATTTGAAAGTATTATACTCAAAAAATTATACCACTAATGGTGAAAATTCTTATAACAGGCGATTTTTGCATGCATGATAGAATGCTGCATTTTAGAAGCAATGAAATCGTTGCGGCGATGGAATCTGTGGTTTCGTACATACGGGGAGCGGATTATGCAATAACAAATCTAGAGTGTTCTGTTTTTGACGGTGAGTATAAACCTATTACCAAATGTGGAATAAACTTGCATAATTCATCAGAGTCAGTTAAAGCATTGAAAAAAATTGGCTTTAAAGGTGTAACATTAGCGAATAATCATTTTGCAGACTTTGGTACTGAGGCAGTAAATGAATCAATAAGTCTTTTAGAACAATATAAATTAGACTATTTTGGTGGGGGGAGAAATTTACAAGAAGCATCGCGTGTCAAATATATAGAAATAGAAAACAAAAAAATTGCAATCATCAATTGCTGTGAGCATGAGTATACGATAGCGACAGATACAGAGGGAGGTGCTAATCCGTTGGATGTCATTGGTATATATCACTCTATATTAGAAGCGAAGGAACATGCTGATTATGTTCTCGTGATTGTTCATGGTGGTTCAGAACATTACCCATTGCCCACACCTCGGATGCAGAAATGGTATCGTTTCTTTGTGGAAGTCGGAGCAGATGCCGTAGTTAACCATCACCAACATTGCTATAGTGGATATGAATACTATCAAGGTAAACCAATAGTTTACGGGTTGGGAAATTTTTGTTTCGATTGGGAGGGACAAAGAAATAGTGATTGGAATAGTGGATATATGCTGCAAGTGCTACTGGATCAAGGAATAAGGATAGAATTGATACCATATGAGCAATGTAATGATAATGTGGGTACTTATGTTTTGCGCGATAGGGAAGAGTTTGATAGACGATTAGATGTACTTAATGAGGCAATACAGGATGAGATGGCTATTAAAAAGTTATACGATGATTTTATCCAGAGCAAACATGAAGAGTATATATATGTATTCAATAATTCTCAAAATCGCTTTTTGAGAAGGTTAGCGAAAAAAGGGTTATTACCCAGTGAATTTGCATCAGAAATTTTACCACCGACAATCCTCGAAAATAACGAAAGATTATTAACCTTATTAAGCTATTTCCAATGCGAATCTCACCACGATGTTATGATTGAAATCTTAAAGGAGCATAAAAGCAAGTTATGAAATATTTACACTTAAAAAGATTCTATAATAGAGTTTATTCGGCACTGAAGAACTGCATTGTGTATTGGCTGATTCCAGATAAATGGTATTTGTCATGGAAGTTTAAGAAAGTTTATGGACGGACTATTGATTGGGATAATCCTAGAAGTTTTAATGAGAAGATACAATGGCTGAAATTACACGATAGAAATTTACAATATCATTTGTTAGTAGATAAGTTACGTGCAAAAAAAATAGTTGCCGATATAATTGGTTCGACCCATGTAATACCAAACTTAACTGAGGGATATAAATCACTCACAGAGATAGAGAAGGATACTTTGCCTGAAAAGTTCGTTATTAAGTGTAATCATGATGCTGCCTCTGTGATGATATGCAAAGATAAATCTAAATTTGATTGGGATTATGCAGAGTATAAGATGAAATGGTGCATGGCTCATGATTACTATCATTATGAAAATAAGCAATGGGCATATAAAGATATTGATAGATGTATATTTGTAGAACAATATATGGAGGATAGTGAAGTTCATGAGCTACGCGATTATAAGTTCTTTTGTTTTAATGGTAAGGTTAAATGCTTTAAAATAGATTATAATCGACACACAAATCATCAAGCAAATTATTATGATGCTCACGGAAAAATGTTGTCTATTATTGAAGAGTTGTGTCCCCCTAACATAGAAAAAAATATAGAGGTGCCAGACAATATAGAAGAGATGATTAAAATGTCAGAAAAATTGGCAAAATTGGTAAATAATCCTTTTGTGAGAATCGATTTTTATAATGTCAATGGTCATATTTATTTTGGCGAATTTACATTTTATCCAGATGGTGGCTTTGGCTCTTTCAAACCAGAAAAATGGGACTATATTCTCGGAAGTTGGATAGACTTGAACTCCTTGAAAAATAAATGAAAACAAAACTCGTATATGTACTAACCTGCGCCCCGGGGGCAACGTATATAGAGCAAGCTCTGATGGCTGTGTTCTCGGCGCGCCATTGGAATCCGGATGCGCATATCGTGCTCATGGTGGATGACAAGACAGATGTGCTCTTAACAGGCAAACGTGCAGAGATATTGGATTACATATCCGAGAAGATTGTTGTACCATTTGAGGATGATTCACTTACACCAATGTACCGCTCCCGCTGGATCAAAACGCAGGTTAGACAACTTATAGAGGATGATTTTCTTTTTGTGGATAGCGATACGATATGTCAACGTCCCTTGAACGATATAGATACATTCGATTGTGAGATAGGAGCCGTATTAGAGAGCCATTTGCCGGTGAGCGAGTTTTGCGATGCATTGCATCGTTCGGCTCAAAACGTCAATGAGAAAATAGGCGTAGATATAGATGCAGAGCAGTTGTATTTCAGTAGTGGTGTGCTATATGTGAAGGATACAGAAATGACGCACAAGCTTTATGAATTATGGCATCGTTTTTGGGAAGAGGGTAATGAGATAGGATTGAAGATAGACCAACCATCCTTAGCCAAAGCGAATCGAGAAATGGGGCATGTTATTCAGCAGGTTCCCGATACATATAATTGCATCCTTTTTACCCGTCCTCCTTTCGTACGTGAGGCGCATATTCTCCACATCGCAGCTTATCAGAATCCATCCTTTTTGTTTACTGATAAGGTGCTAAACTATGTGAAAGAGAATGGAATAGGGAATGAGTGGCTGCAACAAATGATTCTCAATCCTTGTGCCACCATGATGCCGTTTGATTATAACCTCAAGCACTCTACTTTCCGTCAACGCCGCAAATGGTATAAGGAATTATCGGAGGCATGGAAAGGGTATGGAAAATATATAGATGAGAAATATGATGCATTCCCTATGTGCTCTCGGAGTCGCAATATTGTGATATACTTGCTTATTCACAAGTCTATTGAATTAGCGTTATTTATACGTGTTTTTTGGCAAAGATTGCATGTAATGCATAAGAAATCAGTTCTAAAGGCAAATACATGTGCAAAATAAGGAAAAATATACAATAGGAAATGAATATGAAAGGCATTTCAAATATACTTCAGCGTTTAGCGACAAAACTGGTTCGATATGCAGAATATTATAAGTTAGGAAGGATTAGATCACGGTTAGGGGCAATAGGAAAGACTACAATTTTTCGGCTGCCGGACGCCTGCTCATGCCCTGAGAAAATCTTTCTCGATGAACATACCAGCATTTACGAGGGTGCTCGGTTTATTATCTCTCCTATTGGAGAAAAGGGACGTTTTATCATGAAACAGCATAGTTATGCAGCGCAGGGATTAACAGTCATTACTGGCAATCATTTGCGGCAGGTGGGAATGCGTAACCTCGAAACAGCAGAAACACATAAATATGATATAGACAAGGATGTGGTTGTTGAAGAAGAAGTGGGCATAGGTGTCGGTGTCACTCTCCTTACTGGAGTGAAAATAGGACGTGGTACAACGGTAGGTGCGGGTTCTGTTGTGATGAATAATGTGCCACCCTATGCGGTTGTAATGGGCAATCCTGCGCAAGTGGTGGGATTTGTATTTACTCCAGAACAGATCATTGAACACGAGAAAGCACTCTATCCAGAGTCGGAACGATTGCCATTATCCAAATTGGAAAAGAACTATCAACGCTATTATTTAAATCACATTGCAGATATCGCGAAATTTACTAAAATCTCTATATGATGAGTGATTTTGAACAATACATATTAAAACCAGTTCGTAATTCTATTGCGCAATATCCGGAGCGTAATGCTTTCTATATAGACGGTGTGTCCTATACTTATCGCCAATTAGCGGAGCGTATTTCGGCTATTCGCGGCATGATTCGTTCTGCCGAGAAGAATGAGAAGATATGGGGGCTCGCTTTGCATGACGACCTGAATACTTATGCATCTATCTTTGCCCTTTGGATGGAAGGAAAATCCTATGTGCCGCTGCATCCGTCATGGCCGGCAGATCGTATAGAATCTATTAAAACCCAAGTAGGGTGCTCCAATGTATTGGATGCATGCAATGCACCCTATACAGATGATTTACTGGATGATTGGGCTGCAGCCTCCGAAGATGATTTGGCATATATTCTTTTTACTTCAGGTAGTACGGGAGTGCCGAAAGGCGTACAGATAACGAGGCGTAATATTGCTGCATTTATGGATTCGTTCTGGAAGACAGGAATAGACATTACTCCTGAAGATCGGTGTATGCAGGTTTTTGACCTGACTTTCGATGTATCGGTACAGAGCTATCTGGTGGCGCTCACTCGAGGTGCATGCGCTTATACCGTGCCCTACGGACAAGTGAAATACCTTTATGCTGCATCGCTTATCCAAGAGCAGCATATCACTTTTGGAGCCATGGCTCCATCCATGTTGACTTATCTGCGCCCGTATTTTGACGAGTTTGATGCGTCATCGATGAAAGCATGTATTCTCACGGCAGAGGCTTGTCCGGTGGATTTGATGGAAGCATGGTATAGTTGCGCTAAGAATACGGAGATATACGATTTCTATGGCCCGACCGAAGCGACGATTTATTGTACGTATTATAAGTTAACAAGAAGAGGCGATAATCTTTCGCTTAATGGTATTATTTCTATTGGTAAACCTTTAGCCAATGTGCAGGCCATTATCATTCGTGAGGATGGTTCGCTTGTTGACGGTCAAGAGAAAGGCGAACTTTGTGTGGCAGGCGATCAGGTCACTCCGGGTTACTGGATGAACGACGAAAAGAATGCTTCTTCGTTCTTCATCCGCGATGGAGTCAGGTACTATCACACGGGGGATTTGTGCTATTGGGAGAAAGATGAAAACATCATGTATTCCGGTCGCATAGATCAGCAAGCCAAAATCCAAGGCTTCCGTGTAGAGCTTGGTGAGATTGAGCATCATGCCCGCATGTTTTATAACAATAACCGCCGCGTGATAGCGATTGCTTTCCAGAATCCGCAGAATCTGACGGAGATAGCACTCTTCGTAGAGGCGCAGCAAGAAGATGCAAAGTCCCTTTTTGAATACCTGCGTTCCAAGATGCCGCATTATATGATTCCCACGCGCATCTTATACGAATCCGCGTTTCCGCTTAACAAAAGTGAGAAAGTGGACCGCAATGCGCTAAAAGAGAAACTGAAATGAAACATTTAATGTCTATAGATCATATAGGTTATGCGGTGCGAGACATCGCTGAGACAGCAGCGCCATATATTGTTGCAGGATGGGAGTTGTCCGAGGTATATAACGAGGAAGTGCAGCATGCTAAGATAGCATTCTTGCGAAAAGAGGGCATGACGACTATCGAACTGGTTTCCCCATTAGAGGGAGATTCACCGGTGGATAAGTTTCTTGCAAACGGAGGTGTGCAACCATATCATATATGCTATGTGGTAGAAGATATGTGGGGAGCATTAGAAGATCTTCATCAGGAAGGATTTATGCCTTTATTTATGCCGGTTGCATCTGTAGCGATGCAAAATAAGCAAATTTGCTATCTATATAATAAGTCTGTAGGTCTAATCGAAATAGTTGAAAAATAAAAATCAATTAATATGGAAAGAAAAGAAATATTAGAAAAAGTACAAGAGATATTCTGTGATGTATTGGGCAATGATGACATTGTTCTGACTGAAACAACTACGTCACAAGATGTAGATGAATGGACATCCTTAGCGCAAGCGCAGATTCTTACCGCCATTGAGAATGAGTTAGGTATACGCTTTAGCCTTAAAGAAATCATGTCGGTTAAGTCGGTAGGAGATATAGTGAATGCTATAATGGCGAAGAACTAAATGTTTAAGACCCCAATATTATTAATAACTTTTATCCGACCTGATCATGTGCGAAATGCACTAACAGAGATGCGGAAAATACGACCATCAGAACTATTTATAGCTCAAGATGGTCCTCGTGTGGATAGACCGGATGATAGACCAAAGATTCAAGCGGTGCGTGATGTGATTAAGGAATTGGTTGACTGGCCATGTAATCTGCATACACATTATTGCGAAACTAATCTAGGATGTGGACCAGGACCGTATGAAGCGATGTCATGGTTTTTTCAAAATGTGGAATATGGCATTATTTTGGAAGATGATATAGTGCCTCATCCACTTTTCTTCTCATATTGTGCAGAATTATTGGAAAGGTACAAAAATGACACACGCATAGGAATGATTGCGGGACATAATATATATCGTAAATACTCGCTAGTGCACTCGTATTATTATACTTTTGATACAGAAGGAACACTTGGATGGGCAACTTGGCGACGAGTATGGAAGGATTTCCGATTTGATATTCCGTTCAATGCGGAAGAGTATGATAAAGCGATGTCGCGTTTTATGTATATGCCGCGTATTTATCGTCAAAAGCAGATTGCGCATTTTGCAGCGGCACTCAATGTTGATCGGCATGACCGATGGGATTACCAATGGGAGTATTTTCTCCAGACTCATGGGTATCTTAACATAAAGCCCAATTCGTGTTTGACGTCTCATATGGGGGATGATCCAGATGCTACACATACGGGATATGTGAATCCGGGATATAAAATGGAGGTGAACGAATCTTTATTTCGAGAATTAGATCATCCTAAGCGTGTTCGAATAGATATTTTGGAGAAGTTGAGAGTCTATAATAGAACAATAAAGCTATTGAAGACGAGAAAATGAGACTAAGCATCATCACCATAAACTATAACAATGCATAAGGTTAAAAGGCGTATAGTGTATAGTGTATAGTGTATAGTGTATAGTGTATAGTGTATAGTGTATAGTGTATGGCCGTCCGGAAGGGCGGCTTTTTGTATGGAAATAAACGAAATTCATGTTAAAATTAATAAAATCAAATAAAAGTTTAATTTTATTTGTATATGTAAGATTTTTTTTGTAACTTTGCCAGCCAAATAGAAGACAATGACACGTACACAATTCATACAATCGCACAAAAACATGTTTTGGTACATTCCCGCTGATAAGAAAGCGGAGATATCAGACGCGTTACTGATAGAGACCATTCTTAACGACGGGACGCTTGCAGACTACAAATCGTTGCTGAAAGTGTTAGGACCTAAGCATGTCGCGGAGGTGTTCTAATGAAATTAAGCATCATCACCATAAACTATAACAACGCCGAAGGTCTGCGGAAAACCCTTTCCTCCGTCGCTGCACAGACCTATCGTAACATCGAACATATCATCGTTGACGGTGGCTCGACCGATGGTTCCGTCGAGGTAATCAAGGAGTATGCAGAAAGGCCTACCCCTAACCCCTCCCTACAGGGAAGGGAAATTATATGGATCTCTGAGAAAGACAATGGCATATATAACGCCATGAACAAAGGCATCCGCAAAGCGACTGGAGATTATTGCCAGTTCTTAAATAGTGGAGATACACTTGCTGCGCCCGATGTTACCGAACGTATGATGGCAGAGATGGACTTGGTCAATGCCAAACGCTTATCTCTAAACAAAGATACGATAGACATCCTATACGGCGATATGCTGAAAGTAGGAATCAAAACCCGTAGCCACCGAGACAACAGTGGCGAAAACGATGGTGTGACACTCAATATGTTCTATCGTGGATGTCTTAATCATAGTCCGGCATATATCAAACGTACGCTTTTTGAAGAGTATGGTCTCTACGATGAAACGCTAAAGATATGCTCTGACTGGAAGTTCTATATGCAATCGATTGTGCTGGGAAAAGCAACTACCAAGCATGTAGATATTATAGTAACGCATTTTGATATGAATGGCATCTCAGAGACAAGAAAAGATATCCTCAATGATGAGCGTAATCGTCTATTGAAAGAATTAATCCCACAAGGTATCTTAAAAGATTATGATCGGTATCATTTCCCCATGGAGCAATATGATCGGCTCAAACGATATCATCTTTGGGGGCTTGTTTGGTTTGTGGAACGTGTATTATTTAAACTCGAAAAATGGGGGATAATCAAATGAAACAATACATTTATAGATTGTGGCAATGGCTCTATAAGGGCATTCCTGTTATGAAAGTGAACGCAGGAATTGCGTCTATTGAGCATGGCCAAACACTTACTGGTCATAAAATCCTAATTACCGGCGGCAGTCGAGGTATAGGTTATTCACTTGCGAAGCGCTTTATCTCCGAAGGGGCGGAAGTGCTTATTATCGGACGCAATGCGGAGGCTTTGCAAAAAGCTGCGGCAGAATTAGGATGTAAGTATTTGTCTTTTGATATAACCAATATTTCCCATTTGTCTGAACTCATCGCGCAGTCTGCTGAGGCATTAGGTGGTTTAACCGGTTTGGTAAATAATGCCGGAGTTTGCAATATAGACAATGGTTTCCTTAATGTAACCGAACAGAGTTACGATGAGCAGTTCTTGCTGAATGTCAAGAGTCCGTTTTTCTTGACGCAAGCTTTTGTACAATATGTAACGGAACACAAAGTCCCATCTTCCGGTGTACTCTTTATCACTTCGGAACGTGGACTCTATCCTGACGATGCACCGTATGGCATGACCAAAGCAGCGATTGGTAATATCATATCCGGTATAGCCCGCCGTTTTGCGCTGCAAGGTGTGCATATCAATGGTATTGCTCCGGGAGTAACGGCAGATACGAAAAGCCAACCGGAGAAATACGAGGATGCTTATCTTAAAGGAGCAATCGGCAAACGCTATATTATGCCGGATGAGTTGGCAGAAGTAGCAGTATTCCTCCTGTCGGATGCTTCAAAATGTATTTCCGGTGAAATCATTCCGTGTAACCAGGCAAATCATTATAAATGAAAATCCTTTCCTTCATAGTACCTCTCTATAACTCCGCCAAATGGCTGGAGAAATGTTTATATTCTATCCTCAGTCAGGATATTCCGGAGGAGCAGATGGAGATTATCTGTATCAATGATGGTTCTCCCGATAACTCCGCTGATATGGCGCGGGAGGTAGGGAAGGAGCATCCGTCTATTATTGTTATTGATCAGCCTAATCAAGGACCTTCCGGCGCGCGAAATACAGGAATGAAAGCGGCTACGGGAAAATATCTCGCCTTTGTTGACCCGGATGATTTCGTAGAACCCAATGTATATGGTCAATTGGTGCAGCAGATGGAGAATAAACAACTGGATATGCTGCGGTTTAATTATCAGATAGTGGATGAAAACTATAATTATGTTGAGAAACGTCCGTTTGAGAATGCGTTTGACTACAGCCCTAAACTCATGTCCGGCGCTGAATTTCTTGCTACTCGTCTTGATATTGCATGCAATATATGGCGTTATGTCTATCGTCGTGAAATAATCATAAACAATAACATCTGGTGCTTTACCGGAGATTACTATGATGATACGCCATGGCTGCCATTGGTATTGCTCAAAGCGGAGCGGATGAATATCTGCAATACGATAGTATATAACTATCTGGAGCGTGCTGATTCACTTGTAAAAACCAATGTTCCCAAGATGATGAAACGTAAGTCGGATGGGGTAATTCTACTGTTGAAGTACCTTGAGCAAGAATTGGCAGATATTAGATCCGGTCGATTAGTGGTTAACGATGATTGGACAGAGGGTGTGATAGCATGGTATAAAAACATTGAGGCACATTCTGTGGTGTCGCTACTGACGAATATAGGAGTTTCTCAATTTTCTGAAAGAAAGAACTATTTGGGGCAACTGCGCAAATTAAATATTTGCCCATTATCAACAGAGACGGATTCCCCCAAGGCACTTCGCAAAATCCGTTTAGCGAATGTGCATCCTTTACTATTGATATGGGTATTACATCTTATGAATTTAATTAAGGGAAATTTTAATAGACTGTAGTTATTATATAAATCCGCGCACTAACTATTTTACATGTTACCTTTTACGTTGTATGACTAAATAAATATTCTGTCATATCACACTACTTTTAATAATGTGATATTTAGGGCAATTAAGGATAAATCTAAATAAATTTTGAAAAATCCGGCATAAATATGTCTTAGCCCCTACGAGGCATGATTATTCTTATAAATTTTTACGTTTTGAATGACAAAAACGAGGAATTTAATAAATTTATTATTAAAATCTTGTTTATGTCATTTTTTTTTTGTACTTTTGCGCCCAAATTGCACATCGTGTGATTAGATTATGTCTATCGTGCGATTAAGAAGTAGTGTAGCTATGAGCCAATTATTACATATAGATGCAGAGTATAAACAGTGGATTCAGGAACTGAGTCTACGCTATCGCCAGAGCCAGATTAAGGCATCTATTCGGGTAAATAGTGAGATGCTCCGTTTCTATTGGTCTGTCGGAAAGGATATAGCAGAGCGGCAATTTGATAACAAATACGGCTCACATTTCTATGAGAATTTGAGTAGATATCTAGTTGCTGCACTCAATATCAAGAAAGGTTTTTCTCCTACAAACCTGAAGTACACTAAATACTTTTATCAGTTATATTCCTCTCTCGCAGAGAATCGTCGGCAACCTGCTGACGAATTGGTGAATGCAAATCGTCAGCAATCTGCTGATGATTTCGAAATGCAATTTTGTACTTACGAATCAATGCACCGATAGGAATATCTAAATACAAATTAGCCCAGCAGCAACTCCCTCAAGATATCCAAGCTATATTACCATCGGTAGAGGAGATAGAAAATGAGTTGAATTATAAAGACAAATGATTAAACCCACCGAGCGATGATGACCGAGAGACAAATGATTAGGAAATGAAAGAAGACAACGAAATATCAAAGCAACCGCGCATTGTGAAATCTCACGACATACGCATTGATACGGATTACGCGGAATGGATTGCCGAGTTGAAACATCGGTATCGTTCGGCGCAAGTGAAGGCGTCTGTGCGCGTGAATGCGGAGAAGTTGCTCTTCAATTGGGAACTGGGACGCGATTTGGTGCAAAAGAAAGCTGAAGAGCGTTGGGGCGCAGGAGTAGTAGAGCAAGTCAGCCTTGATCTCCAGCGCGAGTTCCCGAATGCTGAAGGATTCTCAGCGTTGAACTTATGGTATATGAAACGGTGATATCTGTTCTATAATCAGGCAGATACAAAACTTTACCAAGTTGGTAAAGAAATTCCAAATACAAAACTGCACCAAATTGGTGCAGAAATAGAAAATACAAAGCTGCTATGTGGTGTGCGAACTGAAAGCGAAGGCTTTTGAACCGGAGTTTGCCGGCAAGTTAAATTTCTATGTCAACGCGGTGGACGACTTGTTAAAGGCTGAGGAAGATAATCCGACGATTGGTTTGCTTATTTGTTCGGATATGAATAAGGCAGATGTACAATGGTCGTTCCGCGGTATCAGTACTCCAATGGGAGTGGCAACATATAACAACGTCCGCATCAAGGACATGCTTCCGACGCAAGAACAACTGAAGGAGCGTATGGAACTCCTGCAAAAAGAAATGCGCGAAACAAAACGACTGATGAAAGCGAATAAGTGATTTCCGACCGACGAGCGGGAGATGACCGAGAGACAAACACGACTCGCTTACGGGAGAGAAACGGGGCGATAAGGAGAATAATAAATCAATATGCAATAATAAAGTTCGGTAGTACTTAACTGCCACAATATAAAACTGTTATTAAAATTTTAACGAACTATTGCAATAGAATTCATGTAAAATAAAATTTTGATTATTATGGACAAGATATCTTTTTTTCAGGGAGAAGAATCCATAGTGATTCATGAGGCATATAAAGAAAGGGGAGAATCCTTATTCGTTTCTCAATATAAGACAGCCTTCGCAGAAATTGATGCATATTTAGACGCACCGAGTATGAGAGAAGATTTCGTTGTTTGCAACAATGTTTTTGCGTTTGTCGGAGAACGAGGATCTGGTAAAACGTCGTGCATGTTGTCTGTGGCTGATATGCTTGAAGCACATCGAACTGAAATTGGTCGCCCAAAAAGTTTTTTTAAAACCCCAATAGTAGATCCTTCTTTTTTTGATGAAAAGACAAATATTATTGAAATATTATTGGGTAAATTATATGTACAATTCGATAATTATCTCAAACAAAACGTTCCTCCGCTAAACAAAACAAAGCCATATAAGAAAAATAACGTATTAAGTGCATTTGAGCAAGTAAGAGAGTGTAGTGCAAATATACATACTGGTTCAACTTTTGCAATAGAGCAGGTAAATCAATTGCCAGAACTCTCTGCGACGATGGATTTAGCAACTCAAGTTGGCCATTTGATAGATGTGTATTTGGATTTAGTGGGAAAAGAAATACTCGTTATACCCATTGATGATATTGACTTACATAGTGCTCAAGCGAATATAATGGCTGAACAAATTCGCAAATATTTGATGCATCCCAATGTGGTAATCTTAATGGCTTTAAAGATTGATCAATTGCTACTATTAAAAGAGAAAGAATATATATATCAATATAAGGATTTAATAGATAAAAATAGAATAAATATTGATAATATTATAGATATGGCTTCTAAATACATGACGAAGTTAATACCCTTGAATCATCGTATTTTCATGCCAACCATAGAAGATTTTGAAAACGCGGAACTTCAATTGATAAATAACAGAGAAGAGAAGAATGTGTTACTTAGCGGTTCGTCTGTTAAATATACTGTTACATCTTTAATATTTAGGAAGTGCAGATTCTTATTTTATCATTCAAATGGAACAACAAGTCCGATTGTACCACGTAATCTACGTGAACTTCGCCATTTGATAGCGATGTTGTATTCGATGACGGATTATAGAACAAGTTGGGATGAATCAAACAAAGTATTATTTGAACAGTACGTATACGAAACTTGGATTTCTAATAATCTTAATGCGAAAGATATAGCATTGGCTCGTGAGATACGCAATTTTAAAGACGTATCAACGTTTAATAAAAGTATTATACAAATTTTGAAGAGAAAGTACGCCGATGTTTTCGGAACGGAGTTAAGAGATGAAATTAAAAGGATCTTAGATGATGAAAATGTGACATACAACATATCTGTAGGTGATGTGTTTGTAATCATAGATTATCTAAAAAAACGCATTCAAGATGTAGAGGAGAAAATGTTTATATTCTATGTGGTAACAGTTTATTCAATGAAACTGTACTACTATTATGACCGGTTGACTGCATCTCCACAGACCATATCCAAACCGGCTAACGAAAACATAGATTCAACTATCAAAAAAAGGGAACAATTAGACGAGATTTCTGAATACGAGATATTTGCAGCGGGGGCATTTATTAACACTAATTATTTTGATTTGTTAACACCAGAGCGTGATGGCTCTACATACGTATCTCGCTCTCAACGAGGATTTGATATCGGAAAAATACGCCAATGGATTGCTGGAATGCCTATAGAATTTCAAAGTCTCTCCTCCGAGCAATTGCATCAATTATACTTGGCAGAATTTTTCGCCTTAACATTATCACGCCGATATGATTCTAAGAATAGAAACATAGGAATGGGCTATCGTAAATCAGATGAAGTGTATTACGCCTCGCGTATTGGTCAATCAACGGTCTTTGCTACATTTGATATAGGTTCTATATTGTTTAATATCGCAGATATTGAAAAAGCATATAAACGTATGTCAAATATGCAAGATAATGATACAAAGAACAAACTATTGGATATTGCTAAAAAAGAACCTACATCAATTTACAATAGAATTCAAAAAGTAGTAGAAGCACGTGGCTTTAAAGAAGATGAAAATGAAAATCCTGGACACTCTTTGCGCTCATGGGGCTTAATTCGCAACGCGGAGATATTAGAAGATTTTATGATGGAAATGGTCCATAAACCAACAGCGAGAGGTATTTCAGCTCTTCACAAAGAAAATATTGAAGACTTCCTGGGACGAATGGCAAATTATGAGATAAAAACGTACGATAGGAATAGTCAAACAGAACCTTATACGATAGAGTTTAAGTATGCCAATGAAATTAAGAGCGCAATACATGAGGTTAGTGATGCAGAATTCAATATGGTATATGGAATAGAAGAATTTAATGTAGAACAGATAATTGCCAATTTCAACGATACCATATATAAAGAATATGGAGTGCGGCAAAATTTATCAAGAATTTGTGCAATATTCTTTAAGTCCAATAAAAAATTCCAGTCGGCCTTGTATGCCAAGATCAAAGAGCAACCGACATATACAAAATTACAATTGGAGGAGTTATTAACAAAATTTAATGAAAATTATTACTCCCAGAATGGATAATTTAAGACATGTCATAGAAATGGTATTCCTAAGGCGCGATATTAATGAAGTGTTGGCGTCATTGGGTAGAAACGATTTTAGTATCGGTTCAATTGTATCATATGATAGCCTAAAAACTTTGTTGCAGAAATATTATGCACAATATTCTGGCAATCAGTACAATGCTCTGATAGACGTGGCGTTTGATAAATGGATGACAATAGATGGAGAAAGAAATCTATATAACCTTTTACAAGCGTGTACAAAGGAACTGCTACATAAAAAGGGATATTCTCCGATTTGTTATTACGACTCCTATTTGAGATGGCATGAAATGAGTTCATTGGTTGGAGAAGATATTTTGACTTGCTCATATCTTGCGAAATTATCTACAGAAACTGGAGAGGAACAACGTGCGTTTACATGGAAGCCTGTGTTAGGTTCAGACAATCGAAGGATTGATTTTATCATGCAAAAAGGATTGGCCGAGCTGCATTATCATTTACAAGGATCCTCGTTGACATTTGACGTGAGTTGGATGGCATTAATGAATCGTTTGGCAAATGAATCAGAATTTAAGGAAATAAAAAATGATGAAAAAAACTGGTATTCATTGATTAATACTGCGGCAATGCTGCGGGCATATCTATTCCTTTGTGTAAACAAAGATGATACATATAGGGATTTTTCGCAGCTCATCAACCGATGGATGGAGGAAGAGGATAAGATAAGTTTTGCCTCAAACACATCTAAAGAGATAATGGCATCGATTCATACAATATGCCATAATTATGGTTTACGATATGGAAAGGAAGTGCTTGATTATGCGATCCCATCATATTTAGATGAAGTAGACGAAAAGAATTATTTTAATGTGCCGTTGGTTGGTGAACGCAAACTTCTTTATTTCTGTTTTAAAATGATATATGGACAAAATGAACCGTGTGAGTGTTTTGAAGCATTGCTATATACATACCTTCTCATCAAACATCAATTTCGAAATATAATGATATTATCCATTTCTCCAAGAGGTTTTGAAAATTTTCAGCAGTACGAAAAAAATAAAGATATATTTATTCCTAAAAATACTATTTATCGTAACCTTCAGTTATTTTTATCATCGCAAACAACTCTCTGTAACCAGCCTATCAATTATATTGAATATCGTATAACTCCTTCTGCCACGGCATCGTCATTACGCAAAAAGATTGATGAGTATCAATTGGCATTTGAAGATAATAATTTTTTGATGCATAATCCAAATCAAATTAAAGATATAGAATATGGATTTATATTGCATTTTATTAAACAAGCGGATTCTATCTCAGATTTTAATGATGAGTTAGCAAATGAATTTAAATGCAGGAACACAAAAGTAAGAGAATTATTAGCAAAACAAACGAGAGCAATTAAGAGTCTCATCCAACAATCAAAAGGAAACAAGATCGTTGGAATAGACGCAGCGAATTCTGAATTCGGCTGTCGCCCTGAAGTATATGCAGATGCTTACCGTGAGTTAGATCAATACCAAATAGGACAAACATTCCATGTGGGCGAAGATTTTTATGACTTAATAGACGGTCTTCGATCCATAGATGAGGCCGTGCTATTCCTAAATCTCAAAGATGGAGCACGACTCGGACATGCAATTGCACTTGGATTAGATGCAACATTGTACTATACAAATAATCACTATACCACCTTTATGCCTAAGCATGATTTATTGGATAACTTAGCCTGGGTGCAAATGAAAATGGATGAGTTTGGAATTGAGGACATAGAAGGGATTCATTACTGGTTATCTTGTAAATACATGGAGTATTGTAATGAAGTTTATGAGGAGCTAATCGATGTGCATACATATTATCAATCATGGATGTTACGTGGGGACAATCCTAAGCAATATTTGGATAAAGATAACAATCAAGGAAACAACGTAAGGATTCTTAATACAGTTAATGTTATGGCAGAAATAATGATAGCCAGACGTAATCAGGAGGCATGTAGAGTGTATAGCAGATATCATTATGATTCCCATGTTAAGAGCAGAGGTTTTCAACCTGATGAATTTAAAATCCCAAGAAAATTCAGACATGCGTTTGTCACCGTATTAACTCAAATTCAGGATAAAATGATTGGGACTATTGCTTTAAAGCACATAGGAATAGAAACAAACTTAACATCCAATATGAGGATTTGCGATATGGCGCGATATTCTCAGCATCCGATTATAAGATTTTATGATGTTGGGTTAAAATGTATACATGAAGGACAGCCCAGACGAACCCCGCAAATACTGGCGACCATCAATACAGACGATCAAGGGATTTTTGCAACATCACTGGAAAAGGAGTTTACGCTTATGTTATTGGCATTAGAAAAACAAGCAGATGCTCATGGTAATGCGATTTATGATCAAGATAGCATATATCAGTGGTTAGACAAAGTTCGCGAAAATGCATTTGTTCAAAAATTTAAGCGATGATATTCGTATATCAGAAAGCAAAAGATATATAAAGAGTTATAAATCAAATCAATATAAGGGAGGATTATATCAATTGTGTCAGATTGAGCACTTACTCCTTTGAATATCCACCGGATATTGCTCGGTACTCCTCAATCCGCTTCACGTATCAGTCCCGTATGTCTCTCGTAACACGATCCTGTGATGGTCATGTGAATGAAAGATGATTTGAATGATGAATAACTGAAGACTAACTCAAACCCCCGAAAAATAACTTAAAACAATTATATAATGAAAGTAGTAGGAATCATACCGGTGCGATATGCATCAGCAGGGAGGCTTCTAAACGATAACATATAATATTATGCAAATACTTGATTGTACATTATGGGATAGTGCGAATTACACCAATTGGGATAATAGAAAAAGCTAAACATAACAAATAAAAGATATTGATTCTAGACATATTGCTCGACATGATGATGAGAAAGAAGGTGAAAAACTTATCCTCCCATACCAGTCCCGTATGTCACTCGTAAGTGAAAGGAAAGAAGATAATAGAGAAATGCTAAGATCACTACATATCATAATGCCAATGGCAGGGGAAGGAAGTCGGTTCTTGAAAGAAAAGTATAAAAATAGGATAAAAACAAGAAAAAATGTAAAAAGTGGCATAAACATTTTTCGCTGTTGGATACAATGCCTATCCGAGAGTTGTTTGGCAACCTCGAAACAGAGAAAAGGATATGTGATGACACTCAACTGCAATTTGATTTTGACTTTTAAAAATGTACGATTATTAAGATTGAAAAATTAACCGTCCATTTTAATGGACACTAATGATGTGCTATAATGAAACCAGAGCTACATTTATTTATTATTTGGCAGCGAGGACGCTATAAAGAACAGGAGATTCTCGCGGATATGATGGAGCATTTCGTCATATTGCATCGTTATGCAATCACGTGGTCGCAAGATCTTGTGTCAAGTAACTTTACACGGTTCTATGGTGTGAGGTTGCCCTCTAACTCGGTAAAAGAGCAAGAATGTGGTACTGGTGAATTCTTGCTGTGTGTTGTCCGTGATGAACATCCGATATATGGGCTTAGACATACTACCGCTGGAGATGCTATCGTAAATACGAATATGTTCGATGCTAAGTCACGCTATCGCGATTGGACAGGAGGGGGACATAAAATACACGCAACCAATAGTGAAGACGAAACGAATCATGATTTGACATTACTTGTCGGCAAAAATATTAAAGATTTTTTGCAAGAAAGTCATCCTTCTGATGCTTTAGAGTTTCTCCAAAAGGATTTGGAAGGGGCGATAGTTTGGACATCGTTGGAACATCTCTTTTACGTGCTTAATAATACAGTTTCATATGTGATTCTGCGTGGTTCTTTGGAACCATCGTCCACCCCCCCCTTTTACTGCGATACTGACATTATAACGCCTGAATATGAGAATTTTAGAATGATTGTAAACGGGACTCCAGCATTGTCTGAAGTGCGTCCTAAGTCAGAGTTGCATATCCTAGATAAGATGTATTATTTGGACGTTTGGGATTCAAGACGCAAGTACTACGATCCAATATGGTTAGATGATATGTTAAAAACGTCTGTTCTAGATGGATATATGCGTATGTTGAATGAGGAGAATGATTTCTATTGTCTTCTTTATCATTGTTTGACTAATAAAGGTTACATAGATGATAAATACACCGAGAAATTGCAATCGTATAAGGAAAAATTATGCATCACTGAGAATGATTGGGCAAAAATATTAGTGGATTGGTTGGATGCTCATCATTACGAAATAACAGAGCATACTGATATCTCAAATAATTATGATTTGTCAAATCCGATAATTCGTGATTATGCTTTACGATATGGAAAGTGTATTCGAATAATAAGTACAACTACGAGTGATATTCTTACAGGCAAACCTATAGCATATGTAAGCAAAGTGTTTCAAAAGGAGAATAGTTTTGTCAAGGCAGGGAGTCCATGGCTGATTGATAATGAAATGAGAATATTAGACCGTATAGGCGATGGAGTTCATTTTCCCAAATTGTTGGCATATAGTGGAGATGATGAAGAACATTGGATTGAGATATCTGCAATGCCGGGTAAAGAGATGTTTAAAAACCGATGGAAAATTCGGATGAGTAATATTCGGAATTATCCATTACGTATAATTGAAGTGCTAAAAGTTTTATATGATAACAATATACTTCATCGTGATGTTCAGCCGGAAAATATATTGATTAGTGAGAAAGGAATACCTTCAATAATTGATTTTGGTTGGGCTATTGATTTTAGAGAAGATAAATCATATCCTTGTCCTCAAAACATGAAAATGCCAGATGAAGCTCGCAATGGCTATTCTGATTTCTATAATCTAGCTATGATTTTTGATAACCGTTGGTTTGCAATGCCTTTCGTGGCACGTTTTGCAGAGGAATTGAGAAAGATTGATGGTGGACATTATACTGATAAAGTTTTTGTAGAACAACAAATTAATTTAGCGAAGGAGGCATTGCATAGAAGGTTCTCTTGGGAGGACTACGTGGAATTTATCATGGGTAAATATAAGTTGAGAAAGTATTGGGGACATCCGCACCGTTTGTTCCGTCGCTTTGAGCCTACTATTCAAAAATGTATTGCTTTTTTTAAAAAGTTGTTCTCTCTACGCAAAGTGATTGGTTGGACTATACGAAAATTTAAAAGGCTATTTGCATGATCAATCTATCATTTATAATCCCTTTCTATAATGGGGAACAAACTATCTTCACGATGCTGGATAGCATCTATGCCATTGGTTATACAGAAGATGAGTTTGAAGTGATTGTCGTGGATGATAAATCACCTGTTGCCGCTGAGAATGTATTGAGCAATTTTGTATCACAGCATAGCAATATTCGTGTTGTTCGACATGAGGTTAATAAGCGTCAAGGGGGCGCAAAGAATACCGGTATTCGTTTAGCGAAAGGACAATATATAGCCTTTGCAGATCAGGATGATGTGATACAAGCGGAGAATGCACGTTTGGCTTTGGAGTTTGCTTTGAAGAATGATGTTGATATGCTGGCATGTCAATATGATATTTTGAAGGAAGATGGACAGGTTCGTCATGATGGCATTTCAAAAGGGGATGGGATGATAGTAACAGGTAAAGAATTTTGTGAAAACTGTTTTATGACTGGTTATAATCTGGCTCCATGGGCAAACCTCTATAAACGCGAGTTCCTTGAGAAAACAGCACGACCATATGAAGAAAATGTGGTGATGGAAGATTCGGATTGGATTGCATGGCACTGGATACATGCTGGTAAAGTCGGAATATTCAATAAACCAATTTATACATGGATAATGAATCCTTCATCAATTACGCATAGCCAGAGTTATGTTAATCGTGCGGATTGGGTGAAGTTCGGGTACAGGAAAGTGCGAGATGCAGAAGTATATAAATCCATATCCTCTACTTTTGCTGCAATCATGATGGAGGATGGTAGAAATAACATAGAAGGAGGAATGAAAAAAGTATGGAAGGTGGATAATTATATCATGTTCTATCGGCATTTAGGTACTACTTTGTCCGAGATACAGAAAATGCAATGGAAAGGTATCGTGCGGCTGCTAATAAATTATTCCAAATTATCTATATTG
>ODAI010628318.1_pt1 | contig 37371 bp, 38 predicted proteins | sample 1539321 | NCBI WGS metagenome assembly ODAI01 (sample SAMN02144231, study PRJEB22623) | gut metagenome | biome: sheep rumen | host: Ovis aries | place: New Zealand
CGGATTCGGAAAGGAAATCTATCTGATTACGAGAGACCTGAATCTGGCGCGCAAGTCTCACGGTGCGAGACTTGAATTTTAATTCTTAAAGCTGTGAATAGGTGCCGGAATTCTTCCGCCCCTGTTCACGAATCTCTCGCAAGAGAAGTTGCTGACAGCCATAACCGGCGCATGACCGAGGAGTCCGCCGAATTCAACCATATCGCCAACCTTCTTGCCATACACAGGTATGATTCTTACAGCCGTAGTCTTCTGATTAACCATACCTATCGCAGCTTCATCAGCTATGATACCGGATACTGTAGTCGCGCTCACATCACCAGGAATCGCTATCATATCAAGTCCCACTGAGCACACACAGGTCATAGCCTCGAGTTTTTCTATATTCAGAGCACCAGCAACAACTGCATCTATCATACCCTGATCTTCACTTACCGGGATAAATGCACCGCTAAGTCCACCAACATATGACGAAGCCATGACACCGCCCTTCTTTACCTGATCGTTAAGCAGCGCAAGTGCTGCAGTAGTTCCCGGTGCACCGACCTTCTCAAGTCCTATCTCCTCAAGAATCTGCGCTACTGAATCACCAACAGCAGGTGTAGGTGCAAGCGACAGATCTATGATACCAAAAGGTATATCAAGCTTCTTAGAAGCTTCCTTAGCAACAAGCTGACCTACTCTTGTTATCTTAAAAGCAGTCTTCTTAACAGTCTCACATAATTCCTCAAAATCCTTACCTCTGCAGTTTTTGAGTGCAGCGGCAACAACTCCAGGACCTGATACACCGACATTGATAACAGCATCCGCCTCGGTTATTCCATGGAAAGCACCAGCCATAAAAGGATTATCATCAGGAGCGTTGCACAAAACTACGAGTTTAGCACAGGCCATCGAATCATTCTCACGAGTAAGATAAGCTGCCTCCTTAACCTTTTCACCTAAGAGCTTAACTGCATCCATGTTGATACCTGTACGGGTTGAACCAACATTTACCGAAGAACATACGAACTGTGTCTTAGCAAGAGTCTCAGGTATAGACTCTATGAGGAGCTTATCACTACTTGTCATGCCCTTAGAGACAACAGCCGAAAAACCGCCTATGAAGTTAACTCCGAGCTTCTTAGCCACATTATCGAGAGTCAGGCCTATCTTCACATAATCCGCAGGACTCTTGCAGGCTGCAGAACCAACCATAGCTATAGGGGTTATAGATATACGCTTATTCACTATAGGTATGCCGTATTCAGCACCTATCTCATCTCCCACTTCAACAAGACGGCCAGCCTTAGAGATGATCTTGTTTTCTATATTCTGACAAAGCTTATCAAGATTTGAATCTATACAGTCAAGAAGACTTATGCCCATAGTTATGGTACGTACATCCAGATTCTCTTCGCCTATCATCTTATTAGTTTCGCTTACTTCATACAGATTGATCATATGTCCCCCTTATATTCTGTGCATCATGTTGAAGATATCCTCATGCTGGCACTTGATGACAACACCTATCTCTTCACCGAGCTTATCAAGTTCGGAAACTATGATTCCAAAATCCTTATCTGTCTTGTTACAATCCACGATCATCATCATGTTAAAGAAGTCAGATACAATAGTCTGCGATATATCAAGTATGTTGATGTTGTTATCTGCAAGATATGTACATACTCTTGCTATGATTCCAACAGTGTCTCTTCCCACAACCGTAATAATAGTCTTCTTCATAATAATCTCCTTTTTTAGATCTCTCTTAATTCTGTGATTCCATCTTCTTTTGTAAGCCTGACCTCAAGTCTGTTATATACTTCCTCTCCATATCTCATAACAAGCTCATTCTTAAAGCTTGCCATAGCAAGAGGCGGATAATTATTCTCCTTACTAAGGTGTCCAAGAAGCACGCCTCTTAATCCGCCAGAAAGTATATCTCCTACGAATCTCGCACCCATCTCGTTACACAGATGCCCCCTATCCCCGAGTATACGCTGCTTAAGTTCATAAGGATAGCTTCCCACCTGGAGCATGTTGATATCATGATTGGTCTCTATAAGTATCTCATCCACTTGTGCAAATGCTTCGACCATCCGCTCATCATAGCGCCCCGTATCAGTCAGAACCCCGATAGCTCGTCTTCCCGATTTTCTCTCTGCTTTGATTATATAAGCAACTGGCCCCGCCGCATCATGATACACTGAAACCGGATATATGATAACGTCTCCTATGGCATATTCCTTATATGGCTCTATCGGATTAAACAGTGACTGCTCCACCTTACCAAGAGTCTTCTTGGCTAACATCGCCTTGATAGTCGGCAAGGTCGCATATACAGGGATAAAGTCTTTTCTTAACACCACGCCAAGCCCTGCTATATGATCTGCATGTTCATGTGTGATCAAAACAGCATCTATATCCTCCATTCCAAGACCAAGCTTACTTAGGTGTCCTTCTATCCTCTTTCTGCTTATGCCGGCATCTATGAGTATCTTTGTATCCTTTTCGATTATAAGCGTCGAATTACCACTGCTTCCACTTGCAAGATTAATTATTCTCATGATAATATGTCATCCTGCCTTTTCCGTTTTTCTTGGATTCATACAGAGCTCTGTCTGCATATATGAGGATATTCTTATAATCCTCTATCTCTGGATACATAGCAACACCTATACTTACATCGAAGTCAACCATGCGGTCTATCTCTTCGTTATAGATCTCATATTCCTTGATGTCTCTCTGGAGTTTTTCCATGCTCTCTCTTACAAACTCCGGCTCCTTATTCTTGAATACAATAGCGAATTCCTCTCCACCATACCTCGCTACGATGATATCATCCTTCTTGCTTAGCCTGTCAGCCAAAGAAGCACAGGTAACTATAACCCTGTCTCCGAACACATGACCATATGTATCATTGACCTTCTTGAAATCATCTATATCCATAATAGCAACAGCGAAGTTATCATACTTATCGATATTGTCAAGAACAGACTGAAGCTCAGTACTTAAGTAACGACGATTATATATCTTACTTAAACCGTCATGTTTGACCATATCGTCAAGACGCTTATAAAGCTGTGCATTCATAAGCACTGTGTCAAGCTGAGACACAACATTTTCATAGAAGTATGTGTTGTCTGTAAAACAGTCAAAGTTAGTCATACCGACAGCAAATAATCCCATATCGTCCTTGAGCTTTATAAAGAGCACAGAACCTATTCCATAATTAAACAGATAAGGCCAATCCTCACGTCCAACTCTGTTCACAACTATCATGCCCTTATCGTCGAACTCCTTGCTTACAAGTTCATCTTCTAGAACCTTACTCTTGAATTCCGCCTTGAAGCTCTTACCGATATAATCATCCATGCTGTAAGGAATCGTATTGCTGTCACTGAATTCATAATTAAGACTCACACAGCAAAAAGAAACAGACATCGCCTCTTTGATACTCTCAGTAGTATAATGTATAATCTGATTTGCGTCAAGCGTTCCTGTTATATACTTGTTGATGGTATACTGAAGCCAGTTTTCATCAGCTGTTTTCTTAATCTTCTCATAGAGCTTTTCCTTCTCTATCTTCTGATCGTTAAGCTGTTCATTGAGTGACACCAGACGGTTCTGAACAAAAGCAAGGTTATTGTATTCATGACGCATTCTGTCGATCATATCGTCCTTAGAACGAAGCCTCTTCTCATAAAGAGTGATGCCAAGTACGTTATTTCTGTACATTCTGAAGCACAACGATGCATAGATCACATCTATCACTATATATAACCACTGCTGACTGTACGCACCGTATATATGCGCACGCACAATATGAGCAACCACAGCAACCGCAAGATTCAGGATGTTAAGGATATACTTCGGATAATACTCACTGTAATCATAACACATATACATCTGATATGTATATATCATACCTGTCATGGCAAATACGAAGAATATCATCGGATCTATAGGCACACAGCACGCAAAAAATAATCCCAAAAAGTAAGGAACTATCTTGACAAATCGCAGCAAGGTCAGATTTTTCCAGTAATCAACACTCAGCAATATGATGTTCAATATCATAACCATGGCACACAAAGAAAACACTATGGATACCTCGATATGATAATCGAACACCACCAGTTCAGATATGATTGACATAGCCACAAACACAACTATGAACAACGCATTGTCATTTATGAATCTTTTCTGATCACCAAGTATCTTATCAAGCATTCTTCATCACCAATCTTGAATCTATCTTTGCATAGAGTTCTTCTAAAGTCCCACTGTTATCCAGAACGAAGTCACAGCGCTCTCTGAATACATCCTCAGGCAGCTGGCTTTTCATGATGGAATCTATCTTCTCATCGCTGTAACCCCTTGTTCTTTTAAGTCTCTCACGCCTAACTTCTTCATCTGCATACACATACCAGACCTCATCGCACAAAACATCATATCTGGCCTCAAGTAACAAAGCAGCCTCCATGACAAACACCTCGCAGTCACCGGCTATGAATCTTTGATTGATCATATCTATTATGCGGTCCTTAACAAGAGGATGCACTATAGAATTGACCGCTATTTGTTTATTCTTAGAAGAGAATATCAAAGAAGCAAGGTATCCTTTATCTATCTCCCCCTCCTTATCAAGAAGAGAATCACCGATAAGCTCATAGAGTTTTTCGTATGCTTTTCCACCCTTCTTCATAAGCTCATGACCAACTTCGTCTGCCTGCACTACATAAGCTTTGTGCTTTTTTCTCAAGTATTCTAAAACAGCCGATTTGCCGCAGCCTACGCCGCCCGTTATCCCATATATCTTCATCATTTTACCGAAAACCAATCCTTAGCAGAATTTGCACTTACTAAGAGAGCAACCTTAAGCTTGGCTGCATGCTCCATCTCATAAGTGAGGACTTCCATAACCTTATCTACCTCTTCATCACGCGCCTCGATCATAATCTCATCGTGAATCTGAAGGATTATCTTCGCGTCAAGGCCTTCTTTTTTCAGTCTTTCACTGACATTGATCATAGCGATCTTCATGATATCCGCAGCAGTTCCCTGTATAGGTGAATTCATGGCAACTCTCTCGTTGAAGCTTCTGACCATGAAGTTTGAAGCCTTGATATCAGGAAGAGGTCTGCGCCTGCCGTAGATAGTAGTCACAAAACCATTCTCTCTCGCATCCTCGACTGTCTTATCAAGGTAAGCCTTAATCCCCGGAAATGTTTTGAAGTAATTATCTATATATTCCTTTGCGGTAGACCTTGAGATGCCAAGATCCTCTCCGAGACCGAATGCACTTATACCGTAAATAATACCGAAGTTGACCGCCTTAGCGCTTCTACGCATATGATCGGTAACTTCCGAAAGAGGCACACCAAATACCTGCGAGGCAGTTATACTGTGTATATCCTGGGCGCTGTTATAAGCTTCTATAAGTGCTGCATCACCTGACATATGAGCAAGTATCCTAAGTTCTATCTGAGAATAATCCGCATCGACGAAGGTATATCCTTCTCTTGCAACGAAAGCTTTTCTGATCATACGTCCAAGCTCCATCCTCACAGGGATATTCTGAAGGTTAGGCTCCGTTGAACTTATTCTTCCTGTAGCAGTTATAGTCTGATTGAAGGTGGTATGGATTCTGGAATCCTCCCCTACATAATCTATAAGTCCCGAAGCATAAGTAGAGTATAGCTTAAAAAGAGTTCTGTAATCAAGTATCTTCGGAACAATCGGATGCTCACCTCTTATCTTTTCAAGTACATCAGCACTTGTGGAATATCCTGTCTTAGTCTTCTTACCATTAGGTAAACCAAGCTTTTCAAAGAGTATCTCACCTAATGCCTTAGTTGAATTGATGTTGAACTCTTCACCAGCAAGCTCATATACATCCTTCTCAAGATCCTTTATTCCCTCGAGGAGTTTTTCACAATGCTCCTCAAGTATGGACTTATCAACGCCGATTCCCTCCTTCTCCATATCGTAGAGAACATAAAGAAGAGGAAACTCCATATCCTTATAGAGGTCATACATATTAAGGCTCTTAAGCTTATCATATACAGCATCATATGCATGACATGCTACATAAGCATTGTTAAGGTGAATATTAGCTTCCTTTCCTATAGGAAGTCCCATATTAAGATATGAACTGGCGATATCAGCAGAAGTCATCTTATCGTCAAGAGGATTCACAAGATAAGCTGCAAGTCTTATATCATAAACAGAAGGTCCCTTAACATAACAAGTCTTAAGCTGACTCTTAAGATCATAGAAGGACATCGTAATCTTCGGATTATGCGCCATATCATCAAGAATCGCCTCTAACATGCAGTTACCTGCCACATGAATGATCTCTTCGCCCTTGCATATATAAGCTTCTTGATTACCCTCGGAATCCAAAAAAAGTTCCACACCATATATACCCTCTGAAGGTGTAAAGAAAGCATTCTCTACGACCTTGCTTTCAAGTTCCACATGGGAATTACTAGCCTCCAAAGAAGTACTGTCAAATCTTCCCATAAATGACTTAAAGTTATACTTTACACAATCAGCATAGAATTCACTTGTAAATATACTGTCAACCGCACAGTCTTCTATCTTCACGTCCAGATCGACGTCACGCTTAATAGTAACGAGGAATAAAGCGTCATACACAGCCTGCTTATTCTCAGTAAGAGAATCCTTAACCTTACCTTTTAATTCATCTATATGCTCATAGATGCCATCGATACTCTTGTATTCTGTAAGAAGCTTAAGAGCTGTCTTCTCACCTATTCCCGGCGCACCCTTGATGTTATCTGATGAATCACCCATAAGAGCCTTCTGATGTATGAACACATCAGGTGTTAAGCCTTTTTCTCTAAGTACATCCTCAGCATAATAACAGTCAACTTCCCTTGCACCGCCCTTAGTCTTAGGCATACGGATCTTGATCCTGTCGCTGGCCATCTGCAGTAGATCTCTGTCACCAGAGAGTATGACAACATCCATCCCCTGCGCTTCACCTCGAACTGCCAGAGTACCAAGTATATCGTCAGCCTCAAATCTCGGCTTAGTAACTATAGTTATCCCCATATGTGAAAGCACAGACTTGATCATAGGGATCTGACTTACAAAGTTTTCCTCCGCAGGCCTTCTTCCAGCCTTATATTCACTGAAAAACTCATGTCTGAAAGTCTTCTCATGCAGATCAAAAGCAACTACCACATGATTACACTTTTCCTCTTCAAGAGTCTTCAAAAGTATGTTTATAAAGCCATATACCGCATTCGTATGCTCTCCATCAGCATTGGTCATATCAGGGATCGCAAAGTAAGCCCTGTTCAATATACTGTTTCCATCTATTAGTAACAACTTATCCATAGCCACCTCTTCATAATCATGATTATCAGAGTTATTATCATGATCGAATTCACACCCAACAAAACAAGTATCCTGTAGAATGTATTCTTCTTATGATCATCTATCTCGTGTCTCGAATCCTCAAGATTCTTCTTAAAATGACTGATAAAATCATAGTTTCCATTCAGCTTATCTTCTTCATCGGATAAACCATACTTTATGATATATCTCATCTCCAGATCATCCTTACAGATATCGCAACTATCTATATGATCTATAAAATCCTCAAGTTCTTTATAATCCAGACCACCATCCAGATATGTTTCCATCAAAGCTTCTGTCTCACTACATTTCATAAAAATACCAAATTTTTCGTAAAAAACTATTGACATGCACCATCAAAAATGTTATGATTAACTCGCTTGCGGGTGTGGCGGAATGGCAGACGCAGCAGACTCAAAATCTGCCGGTGGCAACATCGTGTGGGTTCAAGTCCCACCACCCGCATTTTTTTATTCCTCAAATTCGATGACAAGGTAAAAGCCTCTGTCATTTTTTTCTATTTCACAGACTTTCCCCTCTTTGGACTTAATCCTGTTTCCATATTCATAATTACCGGACATGGCAATTGCAGGCTCAGCAGTATAATAAAAAGACAGAGGAAGAACACCTTCTGTTATAGGAACTATATCACCGACCTGAACAAGACCCTCTCTCTCCATCTTAAATCTCTCTCGTCTCATGAGCATATACCTCCAACACATCCTTAGCAACCTTTTGCATATATGATTCTATTATATCATCTTTTTTATCATCATGCACTATGATAGTGACAGCAACTGATCTGTCCTGTATATTCGAATAAGCTGATATACCGTCATCATATATCTTATATCTGATCTTCTTATCACCAAGAGTATCTACTAAAAGTGAATCCTTAAGCAATTCTGCCTCTTCCTCAGAGCATATATCAAGCTTATCATCTTTTTGATGTTCAAAAAGATTCCTGCCATTGTACTTAACCTCCTCGATTATATAAAGAGGTCTGAATTCTCCCTTATCCGCGATATATGATATCTCCTTATGACGCTTATATATAGTGCTTCCCTCAAAGCCTTCATCAAGCTTTGCAGAATCCTCACCACTCATATAGCACCTTATAGCACCACTCTTTACATCCGTAACAAGTATGTCAAAGAACGCAGTCTCATCTCCTATGCGTTCTTTGATTGCTCTACAATAATCGCCATCAAGCGTGATAACAACATCAGCACCCTTACTCTTTTTTCCAAATATATAATTCCTGATGAGACTCCACTCGTTAAAAGGCGTATATAGAAGGTATGAAAGATTCGAACGCTCAACAGATAAAACCGCCTCTTCACACCCGGAAACCATACCGCCGCTCATCTTTATCTCACCCTTATCTATATAATCTTCTCTTAAAGCAATCCTCTTATTGTAGGTACTTCCCTCATACTTTTTTCCGTACAGGAAAGCTATATACAATATCCATACAGCCATGACCGCATATATGATCAGAACTGTCTTCTTTATCATTTTTACACTTTCATCTTTTGGCGACATATATACCCCTTCTTCCGTATCTTATGATAGCAAATACAGCCGCAAAAAGCATAGAACATCCGATGAATGAACTTCCGCCATAGCTGACAAACGGCAATACCACGCCTGTAGAAGGTATAAATCTTGAGGCACCTCCTATAGTCAGGAAATTCTGGAATATCACAAGGCACGCTATCGCACCGATAGATAATCTCGAACTGTTATCCCCAACACTTGCACTCATACAAAGATTCATGAGATGACAAAAAAGCGCAAGCGACGCCATTATAAGTGCAAATGCTACTATAAGCCCAAGTTCTTCACAAACAGCAGAAAACATAAAATCCATCTCAACAAGAGGTATCGCCCTTGGGAGCCCTCTTGTAAGGCCGGTACCAAAAAGCCCGCCATTCGCAATAGAGAATATCGACTGGGACAACTGATATCCTTCATCATCGATATGCCCTATAGGATCAACAAGTGCTGTAACTCTTGTTCTGAAGTGTGCAACCTTCGAATATAGCACAAAAGCTGCCATAACAATCGTAGCCAAAGAGCCTATTATTATTATTCTCTTGTGATATACCATATATATCATAAGAACGTATACCGCACTAAGTATAAGAATCGAGCCAAAGTCGTTCGCCAACACAAGAAGTATCGACAGAATAACATATTCAACAGCACTGATGATAAGCCACTTTTTGTCCTTCTTGGTCAGAACATGCGAATTAAATACCACAAAAGCTATCTTCACAAGTTCAAAAGGCTGAAAGGATATACCAAAAAAGCTGAGATAAATCCTCGCTCCATAGGCTGAATCACCTCTTATGACCATATAGAGAAGTAAAAAAGTTCCTATGATCATACATACTATATCAACATAATTCTTACCCTTAAGAAGCTTTATAAAAAGTGGCAGCAAAGTCATGATGAGCATACCCATCACAGCAAATACAGCCTGCTTTCTGTACAAACTCGCAGACAAAGCCCCCATCTGAACAAGCGAAACAGCTATAAGGAATATGATTACCCTGTATATGAATTCGCACGAATCATGATAAAGCTTCCTGATCACTATATCAGTAACAGTCATAATAACAACTACTATCAGGCCCAAAGTTACAATCAACCAATCCCTGCGCGAAGCAAAAATCGCACTTTCCCCCACTATCATAAAGAGAATAGGACAGGCAAGATTCACTTTGGCATATCCCCTTGTATCTTTTTTATATAATTCAAATCCAAGTGTAATGATATATATGATAGCGATGATCGCTAATATATATCTGGATATAATCACAAAAGTCATCACATAACTCCCTTGATATAATGACCATATGTACAGGCACGGTCTGTACTCTTTCCTGTTTGAAGACAATCAAGAATCATTCTCAAAGACATGGTCTCATGTGCAGTCATAACTATACGCTGCCTCAAAAAACCACTTTCTCGCACATACAGAGGTCTTGCGCTGTATATGCGATTCTGATTATGAGCAAAATCATTGACATAGTGATATGTTTCATTTTTCCTATCGGTGATGTCACCACTGATCGCTTCACCTATCGGTCTTGCGCTCACCATCATCGGTATATGTCCATAAACAACCATCTCATCGTCCATGATCTTGTCAAGAAGCTCTTCCCTGCACAGTTCATAAGACGCTGTTGTCGACAGACCGAGACTTCTTAAGAATAACTTGGTATAATCGTTGAAGCACGGTATAGTCGCATCGCATATGACCGCTTTATCCTTAAGACTTTCGCTCGCCTTAATATAAGCATATTCCTCCATGCTCCTGATCAAGAATCCATCAAACCGGCTAAGATCCTTTTCCCCAAGAGAATCCATGAAACTCTTTCTGAACACGACAGGAAAAGCATAATAAACTTCTTTGGTTTCTCTTAGTTTTGCCAAACTATCATCACTTATCGTAGGATCTTCCAGATATATTCTTGTAACTAAAGTCTCAGATAACGAAGCCATATAATCAGTTCCATTCTCAAAAAGAACCGAATACCTGACTTGCCCCATATCCGCAAGTGCTGCACTATCTGAAGCATTCCGCCTCATAACATATCTTTGTTCCACACTCTCTCGATTCATAGAATTCTTCATCTTCTCTTCTAAGAGTGTGATAACACTGCGCCTTAGGGAATTAAGAACACCCATACTGATAAATGCATCCTCAGATATATCTATATCGCATGAAACAAGCTTATATGGCGTATCTCCAAGCTTTGATAACTGGGTCTCAACACGTGACGCACTAACCGGTGCGCTTTCTGCCCTCTCCACTATATCGCCACTTATCACCATACTGTATCCAAGACAATCAGCAGTAAGTTCAAGCACTTCACCAACTATAGCCTTCAGTTTAAAGCTTATATCAAGTTTCTTAACTGCACTTATATAATCCTTATCAAGTTCCTCGTAGAGGCTGTTATTCCTTATCCTGTATATCTTATCGCCCGCTTTACATCTACACTCGCGAGTAACCTTAAGCTTTATGATATCGCCTTTTTTCTTGCTTTCACTGAATGTATGATCATACTTATCGCCATACTCAACAACATCCCCCTTGTTGATAGGCAAAAAAGCCTTAACTGTGATCTCATTCTTCAACCTGTTAACACAGGTAGCAACAGCCACACCTTCATGATTAGGCTTCTTATGCGTGAGCATATCCTTAGGATAATTATCCTTATAATACCCTTCACAAAAACCACCTCTGTTAAATAGGTCCATGAGCTTTATAACATCTTCATCATCAACATGATAATGCGCACGGTCCTCAAGATACATATCTACATACTTTCGATATATCGATACTACGCCTGCCACATATTCTGCATTCTTCATGCGCCCCTCTATCTTGAGGGAATACACTCCGGCATCTAATATCTCAGGCAATATGGATAGTGTACACATATCCTTGAGACTAAGAAGATAATCCTTCTTCCCCTCCTTAAGATACAGAAGTCTGCACGCCTGAGCACAACGCCCTCGATTACCGCTTCTTCCACCTATGAAACTGCTAAGAAGACACTGTCCCGAATAACAGTAGCACAAAGCACCATGCACAAAGCTTTCGATCTCTATATCAACATTGTCATGTATATCCTTTATCTCGTCAAGAGACAGCTCTCTGGCAGTTACTATACGCTTTGCACCATGCTCCTTAAAAAAAGAAGCTCCGTATCTTCCAGAGGTCGATACCTGAGTACTTATATGTATATCCAAATCAGGGAAATTCTTATGTAGATAATCAAATACACCTATATCCTGAACGATGACTGCGTCCAGTCCTGCTTCATATAACGGAAGAATATAAGAAAACAAGCTGTCAATCTCCTTATTCTTCATAAGGGTATTGACAGTAAGGTAGACTTTAACACCATAAAGATGTGCAAATCCTATGGTATCTATTAATTCTTCATCACTAAAGTTCTTAGCATAAGCTCTTGCTCCGAAGCTTGTGCCACTAAGATAAACTGCGTCTGCGCCAGCAGATACAGCGGCACGCACACAGTCATATGAACCACACGGAGCGAGAAGCTCAACTTTATCAGTTCTCTTCATACGTATCACTTCTTGTTTCCGTTAAGTTCTGTTTCAAGCTTAACAACATTCTTCTGATAACGGTTTACTTCACTCTTAAGAGTTTCTATCTCTGCGTTAGCAGCATCAGCCTTAATCTGAAGTGCTATAGTATCATGTCTGAGATTATATATCTCATCGTTCTTAGCGCTAAGTTCAGCTTCTAACTCTTCAACTCTCTTCTTTGCTTTAAGATAATCATCTGCAATATTAAGCTTGATTATCATATCCTGCATATCCCTGGTTTGCTTCTTAAAAGACGGGGATGTCTTGCATTCTGATATCTTACCGTTGATGTATGATGCAACCTTCTGTATATATTCCTCATCATCACCGGAACTGAGTTTTATAACTGAACCATCTATAACAACACTCACTACGCTCATAAGTAACCTCCATAGGTATTAGGATTAATGAATTCTTATGTTTATTATCGCACAATATACAATCTGTGTCAAGCAAAGCCACTTTCAAGGGCGGGGTATGACTTCCTTGGCAAGATCTGTAGCCACACGACCTCTCGGTGTACGATTTATAAAACCATTCTGAACCAGATACGGTTCATACATATCCTCTATAGTGCCAGCATCTTCTCCCATAGCCGCAGCTATGGCATTCGTGCCAACCGGGCCGCCATTATACTTATTGATTATTATATCAAGCATCTCACGGTCATTCTTATCAAGACCATGTCTGTCCACATCAAGATGATCAAGTGCATACGAAGCTACATCACGCGTTATAGCACCATCATACTTTACCTGTGCAAAATCCCTGACACGCTTAAGAAGCCTGTTAGCAAGTCTTGGTGTACCACGTGAACGTCTTGCAATCTCCATAGCGCCCTCAGTATCTATGCTTATATTGAGAAGCGCTGCCGATCTTATGACTATCTTAGATAGTTCTTCTGTCGTATAATACTCAAGCTTGCTTATGATTCCAAAACGGTCTCTTAAGGGCGCGCTAAGAAGTCCTGCCCGTGTAGTTGCCGAAACTAAAGTAAAGCGCGGAAGATCAAGTCTCACCGACTTAGCAGACGGTCCCTTACCTATCACTATATCTATGGCATAATCCTCCATAGCAGGATACAGAACCTCCTCTACCTGTTTTCCAAGTCTGTGTATCTCATCGATAAAAAGCACATCTCCATCATCAAGTGAATTAAGTATTGCTGCAAGTTCACCAGGTGTCTCTATGGCAGGTCCGGATGTGACCTTGATATGAACCTTCATCTCGTTAGCTATTATATTGGCAAGAGTTGTCTTACCAAGACCTGGAGGTCCGAAGAACAAGGTGTGATCCAGATTCTCACCACGATCAAGTGCAGCCTTGATATATATCTTTAGATTGGACTTTAACTTTTCCTGACCTATATAATCAGACAAAAGAAGTGGTCTTAGTCCCTGCTCTAGAGATGCATCCTCTTCTGTATATTCAGTTGTTATTATCCTTTTCTCCATACAAATCCCTTATCAAATAAGCTTCTTAAGAAGCTTCTTCATGATCTTGCCACTGTCAAGACCTTCTAAATCATCGGTTGCTGATATAGCAAGCATGATATCACTTCTTTGATATCCGAGGCTCATAAGAGCTTCTACTGCATCATCCACCTCAGAAGATGAAGTCTTAATATCAACAGGCACATAATGTATATCACAGACCTTATTCTTGAGCTCTGTCACGATTCTCTCTGCTTTCTTAGTACCAAGCTTAGGAGCCTTGGATAAAGCCTTAACATCGGATGTCGATATATACAGGCACAACGTCGGCACATCACAAAAGCCTAAGATCCCGATTGCAGTAGAAGCGCCTATGGTTGAGACAGTGATTAGAAGCTTGAATAGCTCTCTTTCTTCTTTGGACGTAAAACCATAGATAGCCACGTCATTTTCCTTAATATCCATGTAGGTATAGATCATGATCTCATCTCCCACATGTCCCAAAAGAGGCTTCTTTGAATCTGCTATATGAACCTCGTAACCTATATCATGACAATCGACAATTATAAGGTTTTCTTCATCGTCTGCATATACGCCTTTTATGTATGATATCATATTCAATCCTTTACTTTGATGATCTTCGAAGGACACTTTCTTGCGCACGCCGCACAGCCTGCGCATACATCATAGTCGATCTTCGCAAGATTATTCTCTACTTTGATAGCGTCCACAGGACATATCCTCTCACACATAGAACAGCCTATACAGCCAGCACTGCAGGCCTTCTTAACATCGATTCCCTTATCAAGCGAATTACATGCCACCCTTATATCAGCAGTAGCCGGAATTATCTCGATAAGATGCCTTGGACATGCCTTAGCGCACATGCCGCACGCCACACACTTATCCTCATCTATAACTGCTATTCCATCAACAATATGAATAGCGTCATATTCGCAGACCTTCACACAGCTGCCATAGCCCAGACATCCGTATGTACAGGCCTTATCACCGCCACCAGGCATATTGTTGACAAGCGTGCATGATGCTTCGCCTACATACTGATAAGTCTTAGGAGACTTCTCACAATCTCCAGAACACTTGACAAATGCTATCTTTCGAACACTTTCTCCTGCACTCACACCAAGTATTGCGCCAACTTCTTTAGCTACCTTCGCACCGCCCACAGGGCAGGCATTAACCGGTGCTTCACCAGCGGCTATCGCCTTAGCAAGAGCATCACAGCCTGCGAATCCACAACCACCGCAATTATTGCCGGGAAGCGCTTCCCTTATCTTAAGAACCTTTTCATCCTCATGAACAGCAAACTTCTTACCAGCGACTATGAGGAATATACCTATGAGTGCTCCTAAAACACCCATGATCAATATCGTCAATAATATATCTTCCATATCATACCTTCCTATCTAAGTCCTGCAAAGCCGATAAAAGCTATACTCATGAGACCTGCAGTGATCATAACTATAGGCATGCCTCTAAAAGGAAGAGGTACTTCACTCTCATCTATTCTCTCTCTTATACCCGCAAGTATGCATATAGCAAGGGTAAATCCTACAGATGTCGCAAAACCGTTAGCAACGGACTCAAGGATATTGTAACTATTCTGCACATTGAGAAGAACCACACCAAGAACCGCACAGTTAGTAGTTATAAGCGGCAGATACACGCCCAGCGCATCATAGAGCTTAGGCGAATACTTCTTGATCACAAGTTCCGAAAACTGCACAAGAGCAGCTATAACAAGTATGAATACGATCGTGTTCAGATATGTCAGATCAAGCGGCATAAGAAGGAACTTGTATATGAGGCTCGCAATCAATGATGATATGGTTATAACAAATGTTACGGCCACACCCATACCAAGTGCCGAACTGCTCTTTTTAGAAACTCCAAGGAAAGGGCACAAGCCGAGGAACTGACTCAATACAACGTTATTGATAAGTGCGGCTGTTATCATGATGAATATTATTCCACTCATATCACATTCCCTCCTTTACAGATTCTGCCTTCTCGCACTTAGAAGAACACTTTGAGCAATCCTGCATACAGCCGCTTTCAGGCACCTTCTTACCCTTAGACATAAATGCCGCATTACGTATCGCTATCATGGCAGCAAGCATGAAGAAAGCTCCCGGTGCAAGTACGAATATAGAAACAGGAGTAAATCCTATCTTATCAAGTCCAATACCATGCTCGAATACTGTTCCGGCACCGATAAGTTCTCTTAAGCCGCCAAGTATAGTTATCGCAAGTGTAAATCCAAGTCCCATACCAAGACCGTCAAAGAATGACAAAACTGGCGGATTCTTAGACGCATAGCTCTCTGCACGTCCAAGAATTATACAGTTTACAACTATAAGCGGTATATATATACCAAGTGCCGTATATACCGATGGCACATAAGCCTCAAGCAGGAACTGTATCATAGTAACAAATGTAGCTACGATAACGATATATGCAGGTATTCTGACTCTTCCCGGTATCACCTTGCGAAGAAGTGATATAAAGAGGTTAGATAAAGCCAAAACCACTGTAGAGGCAAGTCCCATGCCTAGACCATTAGTTGCCGATGTCGTTACAGCAAGTGTAGGACACATGCCTAGTGTAAGGACCAGTGTAGGATTCTCCTTGATAACACCGTTGTAGATTCTTTCGAAACATTTGTTCATCAGTTTGCACCTCCATTCACATCCGGAAGTGACACAATCTTGATGTAGTCATATGCAACTATAGATGCATTGACCGCATTAGTCACTGCGTTGGTAGTAATAGTTGCCGACGATATAGCGTCAATCTCGGAATCCTTAGTGGCACCAGACTTAGTATATACAAACTTATCAACCTTGCGTCCCGCAAACTGCTCATAGAATTCAGGCTTCTTCGCGTTCATACCAAGACCTGCTGTTTCGTTGATAGTCAATATCGAGATTCCGTTGATCGTTCCGTCGGACTTGATAGCGCTTACCAAAGTGATATCTCCGCCATAACCTTCATTATCAGTTATAGTTATAAGATATCCAAGCAATTCATCATTCTTATACGCCTTAATAACAGAATCGACAGAACAGGTTTCATAATAATCACTGCCCTCAAGCATGAGCTTATAATCAGCATCCATCTCTTCAAAGCGATCTGCATCAGGCATGACAGCCTTATAAGCCTTATTCTTCGCTTCCTCATGCTGACGCTTGATAGGTTCTTTGGTGATATTGTTTACAAAGCCAAGAAGACAGCCTGCAACTACAGTAATAAGAAATAAGACAAATATATCCTTAATATCCTTCTTCATCACTTAGCCTCCTTCTTCAAAGACTTTGCTCCAAATGCTCTCGGAACGCAGAATTTGTCTATGATCGGAACCAAGAGGTTACAGAATATGATCGCAAAAGACACTCCCTCAGCGCTCTTTCCATAGATTCTGAATATAGCTGTAAGTACACCTAAAAGTATACCATATACCACTCTGCCTCTTTTTGATATCGGTGAAGTGACATAATCAGTTGCCATGAAGAAGGCTCCGATCATGAGACCACCGCCGCATATATGACCGAGAATATACTGAGGATCAAATCCTTTATCGCCAAATACGATCACAAATACAACAAGCGAAGCTATATAGAAAAATGGAATTCTGAAATCTATGATTTTCTTAACGATAAGATATAATCCGCCAAGCAAAAGGGCAAGTGCAGAAGTCTCTCCTATCGTACCACCTGTTGTTCCAAGAAACATCCTCATGACATCATATTCTTCGCCATTCTTAAGTGCTGTAAGAGGTGTAGCGCTAGATACACCATCATACACAAAGTTCGTCATAGGTCCTGCAAATGACACAACCATGAAGCACCTTGCAGCAAGTGCAGGATTCATAAAGTTATGTCCCAAGCCACCATACAGCTGCTTCACAACGATTATGGCAAACATAGCGCCAATGATTACAAAGCCTATATTAATCGTGTGCACAAGATTAAGGCCGAGAAGCAAACCTGTAACCGCAGCACTATAATCGCCAACAGTTATCTTCTTCTTCGTAAAGTATTCATACATCGCCTCAGAAGCAACGCATGTCAAAACAGATACAAGAACAACTATCAAAGCTCTGTATCCGAAATTATATATACCGAATATCGTTGCCGGCATAAGTGCCATCAACACATCAAACATGATATCCGATGTAGATGTATTATCTCTTATATGGGGTGCTGATGACACCCTTTTCAAACTACTCATAATTCCACCTTCTTATCTACTTCTTCTTAGCAGCAAGAGCTGTTTTTCTCATAGTTTTAATTCTATGAGTAAGCGGTCTCTTCGCAGGACATATATAAGAGCAACAGCCACATTCACAACACTCAAGACCGTTATTCTGAACGAATTCATCCATCATGTTCTTTCTTGCTAACTCCGCAAGCTTAAAAGGCTGCACATGTCCCGGACATACCTCTGCACACCTTCCACATCTTATACATGCACTCTCTTCTTCAGGAACTTCATCCTTCTTAAGAGCAAGAAGAGCAGATACACCCTTAGCTACAGGCACATGATAATCTGCCATGGCTATACCCATCATAGGACCGCCACATATTATCTTACCCGGCTCACAATTAAATCCTTCAGATGCATCAACAAGCTCCGAAAGGTCAGTTCCGAGAAGTACACTGTAAACCTGAGGCTTATTAACAGCCTCTCCTGTTATGGTAACAAGTCTCTCTATAAGAGGTCTTCCGTTGTACAAAGCATCATATACTGCATGCATCGTATCAATATTCTGAACCACGCAGCCTGCATCAGCAGGAAGCATCTTGGAATTAATCTCTCTTTTAGTCAAAGCATATATGAGGAATCTCTCACCACCCTGAGGATACTTAGTCTTAACAGTCTCAACACTTATCCTGTCATATCCGCTTACACAAGCCTTCATAGCCTTAATAGCTTCAGGCTTATTATCCTCTATCGCTATGATCCCTTTGGCCTTCGGGAATATCCTAAGCACAGCATCTAAGCCCTTAACAATAGTCTCAGGCTCTTCTATCATACGTCTGTAATCAGAATTGAGATAAGGCTCACACTCAGCACCGTTAACAAGCACATAATCTATGCTGTCAGGTTCCTTGACAGAGAGCTTAACATGAGTAGGAAATGTTGCGCCGCCAAGACCAACTATTCCAGCCTCCGCAACAGCATCTATGATTTCCTTAGGAGAAAGACTATTAACATCCTTCTTAAGAGCCTCATAATCAACACTTTCATATAATCCATCATTCTCAATAACTATGGACAACACCTTATTCTGGCCTGCCACAAGCCTGCTCTCGATATTCTTAACAGTACCCGATACAGACGAGTGGATATTGGCAGACACAAATCCACCAGCTTTGGCGATCATCTGCCCCTGCAATACTCTGTCGCCCTTCTTGACAAGTGCGGTCGCTGGCGCACCTATATGCTGGGACAAAGGATATACAAGATCCTTCGTCGGCAGAAGCCTCACTATCTTATTGTCACTTGATAACTTTTTTCCACCTCTGGGATGGACGCCACCTCTAAAAGATAACATGTTTCCTCCGATTATACTCCAATCAAAGATAATTTTATCATATTTTCGTGCGGATTTCCATAACATTTTGCCTTCATACACTTAGAATTATGCGATTTGTGAACTTGACTAATAACAAATCCCACCATATAATTAGTATCATGAAGAAGATCACTTACAATCTGCCACCGCAGATTACAATCAAAGAAAACTGCATATACTTAGACATAGAAACTACAGGCCTCAGCAAAAAACGCGACCGCATATACCTTATCGGTCTTGCCAAATGTTCTGGCATAATCCAGTTTTTTGCTGAAAGTCTCGATGAAGAAAGTCTTATCTTACAGGAATTTCTATCCTTCATCGAAGGTTGCGATGCAATATACACATACAATGGAACATCCTTTGATCTTCCTTTTTTGAACACAAGGCTTAAAGCTGATAACCTACCATCTATGCCTGACATAAAGCACACAGACCTATATATATCAGCAAGGAATCTAAAGCCCGTACTTCGATCAGACAATATCAGGCAACGTGATATCGAGAAGATCATGGGAATAGAATCAGAAGACACAAGCGATGGTGCTATGGCAGTCAAGGATTACTTCATGTATCTTGCAGTCAAAGACGAAGACGCGCTAAAGCGTATACTTCTTCACAATTACTGTGATTTAACAGGTTTGACAGCTCTTACTGACATAACTATATATGACGATTTTTTTAAGGATCCTATTCCCTACATAGATACTATCGATGTCACAAGAGGCGATGCGCTATCTATCCATGCGATGCTTAAAATCCAGGTAAAACCAGATATATACTTTGAATCTCCTGATTACTCCTATGCACTCAATGGGTATTCACTCGATATAACCTATGTACTTAACGATAATAAAGGAAAGCTCTACTACCCAAACTATAAGGATTATTATTACCTTCGGGTTGAGGGTTACGCAATTCACAAGAGTATAGCAACATATGTAGATAAAAACTTCAGGCAAAAAGCAGATCTAAGCAACTGCTTTACACTGTTTGACGCAGGGCTTATAGACAATAATAACACAAAGAGCACATACCTCCTCATAAAGAACGCCATACAGCATTCTTATGTATCACTTAAGGACAAGAAAGAATCGTAAATCAGCAAAAGAGACCATCACACTTTTTTAGTGTGACAGTCTCTTTTATATCCCAATATTTGTTTTTATCACCCTTTTTTATAAAAAAATGATTTATAGATACTAAAACCTATCTCACGATATCTTATTACCTGCTCAGTAGTGCCTATAAAAAGCACAGACTTATGATTCATAGAATCATAGAACTTCCTGTAGACCTCGTTCTTTGCCTCTTCTGTAAAGTATATGAGTACATTACGACACACAATCAAATCCATATTCTTAGGGTATTCATCAGCAAGAAGATTATGCTGACAGAATACCACTCTGTCAATAACAGACTTTGATATCTGATACGTTCCCATGCCGCAATCTATAAAATACCTCTGTCTAAGATCAGAAGGTACGTTCTGAATGCTGGAAGCCGAATATAAACCCGCCTTAGCCTTAGCTAATATATGTGCATCTATATCCGTCGCAAAAACTTTGATCTTCTCGAGTGGAAGATAACGTGATAAAAGCATAACAAGAGAATAAGGCTCGTCACCCGTAGAACAGGCAGCGCTCCAGATATTAATATTACCTTTACAACGGCTGATAAGATCCGGTAAAAAATCCGTCTCTAATATCCTCCACTGATCCGGATTTCTGAAAAATTCGGAAACATTGATCGTCATATAGCCTAAAAACTCATCACATACAGCACTATCCTCAGATATCAACCGAAAATAATTCTTATAATCTATATAAGATTTGCGAAGGATAAGAGAATCTATCCTTCGCTTCATCTGTTCTTCTTTATACGAGTTTAGATCAATGCCGGTATACTTCAGAATATCATCCTTGAATTCGCGATATTCATATGGCATATATATACCTCATATTATTCTTCAGTCTGCTCAGCGCTTTCCTCAGCAACTTCATCATCATTCTTAGAAAGAAGTGCTCTGATACTTATGCTGATACGCTTGTTCTCAAAGTTAAGACCTATGATTTTAGCTGTGATTTCCTGTCCAACCTTAAGAACGTCTGATGGCTTCTCAATATGCTCCTTAGCAATCTGTGATACATGCAAGAGTGCATCAAGACCATCAGCAAGCTCTACGAATGCGCCAAATTCTGTAAGTCTTGCAACCTTACCAGTTACAACATCACCTACATTGTAATTCTTCTCAGCGATTGCCCATGGGTTTGTGTCTGGGAACTTAACGCTAAGAGAAATCTTAGAATCCTTGATCTCCTTAACGAATACTCTAACCTGCTGGCCAACAGAGTATGCCTTCTTAGGATTCTCAGTCTTACCCCACGCCATCTCTGACACGTGAAGAAGACCATCTACTCCACCAAGATCGATAAATGCACCGAAATCAGTGATATTCTTAACTGTACCGTCGATTACATCACCTACTCTCAAGCCGCTTAAGAAGTTGTCCATGAATTCCTTCTTCTTAGCAACGATGAGCTGCTTGCAATCACCGATAACTCTTCTCTTCTTTGGATTGTATTCGGTAATAACAAAAGTAACATCCTGACCCTCGAACTTAGAAAGATCCTTCTCATATACATCTGATACAAGACTAGCAGGAATGAATACCTTAACTTCATCTACGATTACAGATAATCCACCATTGAGAGCCTGTGCCACCTTAGCTGTGAGCGGTGTCTTATTCTCAAAAGCTTCCTCAAGAACCTTGCTTGCCTTCTCAGCACGAACTCTTCTTGCTGAAAGAAGAACCTGTCCGTCACCATCATTAACCTTCAAAACCTTAGCACTCAATACGTCGCCTACATGAACCTGGTCGCGAAGGTCAACGTTTGGTACATTGGTGTATTCATTACGCGATATAATGCCATCTGCTTTGTAACCGATATTAAGAACGATTTCGTCTTCTTTAACATCGATAACGGTGCCTTCAACTACCTCTCCTGTATGTATTGTCTTGAGTGAACCTTCCAAAAGCTGTTCAAACTCGTTTAAATCTGACATATGTCAAAAACCTCCTGAATAATATTTTTAGGGGTGGAAGCCCCGGCAGTAATACCGATATGCTCGACTTTCTTCAACCTCTCAAGAGTATCACTATCGATATCCTTCGCAGACTGAATAAAATAAGTGTCTGAGCACTCACCAGCGCATATCTCATACAGTTTCTGGGTATTAGAACTTGACCTTCCGCCAACTACTATCATAGCATCACAGCATGCCGCAAGTTCCTTGGCTTCGTTCTGTCTAACTTCAGTTGCATTACAGATTGTATTACTCACTACAATATTATACAACTTTCTGCCAAGAATTTCAACTATAGATTTAAACGTTTTATAATTAAATGTTGTCTGGGATACGACGCATATCTCTTTATCAGATTCCGCATATTCAAATGCTTCTGCAGCCTCTATGCTTCCTATGACATGATATTCACCACTGCACCATCCTTTTATGCCCTCAACCTCTGCATGTCCCTCGTTGCCTATTATCAGAACAACCTTTCCTGCAGCACTCGCCTCTCTCACTATCCTGTGAATCTTCAGAACAAAAGGACAGGTTGAATCAAGAACTTTCGCACCCGTTTTTTCAAGACGGTCATATACAGATTTAGCAACACCATGTGATCTTATGATAACAGTATCCTTATCCGTAAGTTCTTCGATTTTATCTTCTTCAACGATATCTATACCCTTATCCTTTAGGTCTTTTATAACCTCCTCGTTATGAATAAGAGGACCGAGTGTATGAACATGCGATTCACCAGTATGTCCATATGCGGTCTGAACAGCCTTGGTAACGCCGAAGCAAAAACCGGCATTGCGCGCCACTTCTACTTTCATCTCACCAACTCCCTCACTTTTTGTACAACTTCATCTATACTCATATCGGAAGAATCTATAAGGATTGCGTCATCAGCCTGAACAAGAGGAGATATCTCCCTATGCATATCAGCATAATCTCTCTCCATAATATCACTCTTGATCTTATCAAGATTAGCGTCCTGTCCCTTCATAACAAGCTCGTCATATCTTCTCTTTGCTCTCGCATCAGCGCTTGCAGTAAGATATATCTTAAGATTGGCATCAGGAAGAACTGTTGTACCGATATCACGACCATCCATAACAACATCATTCTTAGCGGCTATCTCACGCTGCATGTAAGTTAGTTTTTCTCTTACACATCTGTAACGACTTACCACACTTGCGCCCATACCGACAGCTTCCTGTCTGATTGCAGTACTTACATTCTCACCGCACAAGTATACTATAAGTCCGTTCTGGTCATACTTAAGATCAATCTTGATATCATCTAGCATGACCTCTATCTTCTTTTCTTCCTCAAAGTCTATCTTCTTCTTGATACAAAAAAGAGAGATTGCTCTGTACATGGCACCCGTATCAATATACACGAAACCAAGTTCCTTAGCGATAAGCTTTGCTATCGTACTCTTTCCGGCTCCTGCCGGTCCGTCTATAGCTATATTGTAACCCATATCATTCTCCTTTGATTCTGTTTATGATCTCACTTGCGGCAGCATGTGCAGTCGACCATGCTATCTGTAGGTTGAAGCCTCCTGTAAGAGCATCCACATCAAGAACCTCTCCCGCAAAGAATATATCCTTGCTAAGTTTACTCTCCATGGTCTTCGGATTAACCGAATTAACGTCCACTCCGCCACATGTTATGATAGCCTCCTCTATAGGTCTTGTTCCCGTAATCGTCACAGGAAATGCTTTAATAAGCCGAAGAAGTCCTTCTCTTTTCTCTTTCGTTATCAGATTAACCTTCTTATATGGATCTATATTCGATAACCTTACGCAAACATCTATCATCTTATTCGGCAAGAGTGCCGAAAGTGAATTGGAAAAATTCCTGTTTATATTGGATTCAAAATCCCTTAAAAGCCTGTTATCAAGTTCCTTCTCATCAAGCGCAGGCTTAAGATCTATAAAAAGCTTAACCTTCTTACTCTTAATATACCCTCTTATGACACTTGATGCCGACAATATAACAGGACCACTCACGCCAAAGTGAGTAAAAAGCATTTCGCCAAAATCCTCATATACACACTTATCGTCAGCATAGAACGAAACCTTAACATTCTTAAGGCTCAAACCCATAAGTTCTCTTACATAATCTTCCTTCGAAACAAGCGGAACCAGTCCACCTTCTATATCAGCAACCTTATGCCCAAGGCTCTTAGCAAACACATAACCATCACCTGTCGAACCAGTCTTAGTATAGGACGCTCCACCTGTAGCGATAATTATATATCTGCACTCGATATTACCCCTGTCGGTAGTAACAAGTCCTTTTTTTATAGACCTGACCTTCGTGTTAAGAAGCACATCACAGGTTCCTTCCCTTAACTTACGTTCAAATGCAGCGATAACATCCGAAGATTTGTCTGATTCAGGGAACACTCTCTGTCCTCTTTCAATCTTAAGTCTAAGCCCCCACTCTTCCAAAAGTGCATACATATCGTAATTGGAAAATTGATTGAAGGCACTGAACATAAACTTTTTATTCGTGATCACATTATCGAATAATTCCTGCGTATCGCAGAAATTTGTGACATTGCATCGCCCTTTGCCTGTTATAAAAAGCTTTTTTCCAAGTTTTTCATTCTTCTCCACTATGCAGGAACTTATACCTGCCAAGCCAAGCAAAGAACCAGCCATCATACCAGCAGCACCGCCACCAATCACACACACATCATAACATTTATTCATCTTTTATTCCAAAATCCAGGTTCACCGGATTGATATAATCATTGCCATTATACACATATTCTGAGGCTTCTAATCTCAAAGCCATATCATCCTCATAGGCTTTCAAACGAAGACTCATCACAAGTGTAAGTATCAGTGAACAAAGCGATATGGCGCATGTAGTCGAATATATCATACCATAACGCTTAGTCGGTGCTATCAACACACAAGCCGAATACAGACTGACAGGTGAACTAGCGTCATCAGTCAATGCAATTATCGGCACTTGTTTTGTATTAGCATATTCCATAGCTTTAAGGACACTAAAAGAATATTCAGGGAAACTGATAACAAAAAGTATATCCCCTTCTTTGATCCTATAAAGCTTATCCATGATATCACATGTTATGAGTACCACATCCTTACCTGTTCTCGCAAGACCATCAGCAAGATAAGTGGCTACACTCATACTTTCCTTAACGCCAAGCACATATACGTGCTTTGCTTCATCTATGATGGATGCGGTATTATCAAGAGCACTTTCATCTATGTTGTTATACATATATTCAAGACGGTTGAGCTCATAGTGACTAACCTGTTCAATAGGTGAATTCGTCTCTATATCAGAAAGTACCCTGCTCTTATGTTTTTCTACAACTGCCTGAGCAAGCTTTTCCTGAAATTCAGGATAACCACTGTACCCCATCCGCATAACATATCTTATAACAGTCGATTCGCTTACACCGACTTTCTCTCCTAATTTCAGAGCAGTAAGATACGCAGCTTCCTCCATATTGTTCAGTATATATTCCGAAAGCTTCTTTCCGTTCTTTCCCTGTTTTTCCATCTTAACTCTGATGGCATCCAACATCTCATTCTTATACATTATAAGTACATCCTAATTTGATAAAAGGGGGGCTGTAAAAAAACAGCCCCTTTAATATTATACTGGATAAGTCTTGTTAGTCTTATCTGCAACAGATTCATCAACCTTTGTCTGCTGAGCTTCTCTATACTTGAAGAATTCAGTAGCTACCGCAGGGAAAAGAGCATATGAGAGAACATCCTCATCCTGCTGCTTCCATCTTGCACACTCTTCCTCGAACTTAGATAACTGTGGCTTGATAAGATCTGCAGGTCTGCATGTGATAGGCTTCTCATCGCCGATACATTTCTTCTGAACTTCTGCGTTGAAAGGCTTAACAGTCTGACCGAATTCACCAAGAAGAACCTTCTTAGATTCCTTAGTAACCATCTTATATCTCTCACCCTGAAGGACATTGAGAACAGCCTGTGTACCAACGATCTGTGATGAAGGTGTAACAAGAGGTGGTTCACCGAAGTCCTTACGAACCCTTGGTATCTCTTCAAGAACCTGATCGAACTTATCTTCCTGCTTAGCTTCTGAAAGCTGTGAAACAAGATTTGAAAGCATACCGCCCGGTACCTGATAAAGAAGAGTCTTGATATTAACGCCAAGAACCTTAGGATTCATAAGACCGCTCTTAAGGGCTGCCTCTCTCTGTGGTCTGAAGTAATCAGCAATCTGAGCAAGAAGCTTCTGATCAAGACCTGTGTCATAAGGTGTACCCTTGAAGGTCTCAACCATAACCTCAGTTGCAGGCTGACTTGTACCCATAGAGAATGGTGACATAGCTGTATCAATTACATCTGCACCAGCCTCAACAGCCTTAAGGTAAGTCATAGAAGCAACACCTGATGTATAGTGAGTATGCATCTGAATTGGAAGATTAGTTCCTGCCTTCAAAGCCTTAACAAGCTCTGTAGCCTTGTATGGAAGAAGAAGACCTGCCATATCCTTGATACAGATAGAATCTGCACCCATATCCTCTATACGCTTAGCCATGTCTGTCCAATACTCAAGAGTATAGGCATCACCAAGTGTATAAGAAAGCGCTATCTGAGCATGACCTTTTTCCTTCTTTGCAGCATTAACAGCTGTCTTAAGATTACGAAGATCGTTGAAACAGTCAAAGATTCTTATGATATCGATACCATTTGCCAAAGACTTCTGAACAAAGTATTCAACAACATCATCAGAATAATGATTGTAACCAAGAATATTCTGTCCTCTGAAAAGCATCTGAAGCTTAGTATTCTTAAAGCCCTCTCTCAACTTACGAAGTCTCTCCCAAGGATCTTCCTTGAGGAAACGAAGACATGCATCAAATGTAGCTCCGCCCCAACACTCTACAGAATGATAACCAACCTGATCCATCTTATCGATGATTGGAAGCATCTGCTCTGTAGTCATACGAGTCGCAATAAGCGACTGATGAGCATCTCTTAATACAGTCTCGGTAATTTTTACTTTTTTTGTTTCGTTTGTATTATTCTCTGCCATTATAAAACCTCCATTACATAATACCAAATATCGCCATAAATGTACCAGCAGCAACAGCTGTTCCGATAACACCGGCAACATTTGGTCCCATCGCATGCATCAACAGGAAATTCGTAGGATCTGCTTCTGATCCAACCTTCTGTGAAACACGCGCAGCCATAGGAACTGCAGATACACCTGCTGAACCAATGAGCGGATTAACCTTTCCGTGAGTAACAGCACACATAAGCTTACCGAAAAGCACACCTGATGCCGTACCTATTACGAAAGCAATAAGACCAAGTACAACAATCTTAATTGTAGACCAGTTAAGGAATGCCTCGGCACTTGTAGTAGCACCTACAGATGTACCAAGTACAATAACAACTATGTACATAAGTGCATTCGATGCTGTCTCAACAAGCTGCTTAACAACGCCCGACTCTCTAAAGAGATTTCCAAGCATAAGCATACCAACAAGTGGTGCTGTAGTAGGAAGTATCGCAACAACAACTATAGTAACTATGATAGGGAAAAGAATCTTTTCAAGCTTAGATACAGGACGAAGCTGCTCCATCTTGATCTTACGTTCCTTCTCTGTTGTAAGAAGTCTCATTACAGGTGGCTGAATAATAGGAACAAGTGACATATATGAATATGCTGCCACTGCTATAGGTCCTAAGTATTCAGTCTGTCCAAGTTTACCTGCAAGGAAGATCGATGTAGGACCATCTGCACCACCGATGATAGATATAGCTGCAGCTGCCTTATCATTAAATCCAAGTAAAATCGCAAAAAAATAAGCCGCAAATATACCAAACTGTGCAGCCGCACCAAGTATAAAGCTCTTTGGATTAGCTATAAGCGGACCGAAGTCAGTCATAGCACCTACTCCTAAGAATATAAGAGAAGGAAGGATAGCCCATTCATCCAAAAGATAAAAGTAGTGTAACAAACCTCCGACACCATTAGCAGAATCTTCTACAGTAAGCATAATATCCGGATAGAGATTGACCAAAAGCATACCGAATGAAATCGGCAAAAGAAGAAGTGGTTCAAATTCTTTTCCGATAGCAAGGTATAAGAATACCAATGCTACAACTATCATGATTGCATTACCTATTGTAAGGTTAAAGAAAACGCTCTGGTGCACAAGGTTATCTAATGTGTTAATAATATAATCCATAATAACCTCCGCTTTGCAGATTAGTTAAGGCTTGCAAGAAGATCGCCGGCTTCAACCGCCTGACCTACAGTTACATTAACGCTAGCAATTGTACCATCCTGAGGAGCTACGATTTCATTCTCCATCTTCATAGCCTCAAGAACTATGATAGCCTGTCCTTTCTTTACAGCAGCGCCATTAGCAACGTTAACTTTAAGAATCTTACCAGGCATAGGTGCTGTAACCTTAACGCTTCCTGCTGCTGATGCAGGCGCTGCCTTTGGTGCTGCAGGCTTTGGTGCTGCAGCCTTTGGTGCTGATACAGGAGCTGATACTGCTGCGCCTGATCCTTCTTCTACTACTACATCATATGTATTACCATTAACAGTAATTGTGTAATTCTTCATCTTTAATTATCCTCCATAATTACCAATTTCTCTTAGTCGCTCTTCTTATAGAACGAACTCTGAAGCCTTCAACAGCTATCTCGCTGTCAGCTTCATAGGCTGCTATAGCTGCACTTATGACAGCTACAAGCTCTGAGTCATCAACAAGCTCCTCAGTCTGATCTTCCTTCTGTGCAATCTGCTCAACAACATTGTTAACAGCTTCCGTACGTATCATCTTAGCTTCTTCTTTAGCAGCCTTACGATCTGCAAGCCACTTATCAAGCATATTAACATACTTGAAAAGCGAGATAACCACGATTATTATGATAAGAACAACAAATACGGTACCCATACCCATAAGCGTATTGTACGCCGCATTAATAAGATTCTCCTTAATGCTACGCTTAACAACTATGTTTATATCATTGGGCATTAGATATTCTGCATCATAATCCTTTACAAATTCTTTCTTTAAGAAGAATATATAAGTTGCTGTACGCTTTTCGTATTCTACGTCAACCTTGATCTTTAATTCTTTTCTGTCAGCTTCATATTTATATTCACCGATAGATTTTAATTTTCCAAGATCATCTACGCTAGCTATCCAACCGTTGACAAGTTTGTACTTAACGCTCTTTGCACTGAGTTTTTTAAGTACATCCTCAGCATCCGACTTACTAAGGGCAGAAACGTCATTGATCATATTGGTCAGCTGCTTCTCGTAACTGGCTTTTTCATCAGAAGTAAGAGATATCTTTTCTTCTTCCTTCTTACCACAGCCACTCAAAGAGAATAAGCATATGAGCATACATGCAAGTATAAGTAATCTTTTTTTCATCCTTGCCTCCAGCATTATACTGTTCCATGCTTCTTGAATTCTACAGTAACTCTCTTAGTTGCAAGCATATCAATAGCATTTACAAGGTACTGACGTGTTCTTTCAACTTCGATAACACTGTCAACCTGACCTCTGCTGACTGCCGAATTGATTCCAGCAACATTAGCGTCATACTCTTTAGCCTTCTCATCGATAAATCCGAGCGCATCAGTCTTATTAGCAAGTTCATCAGAATACATGATCTTAACTGCACTCTTTGAGTCGATCAAAGAAAGCTTAGAATCGTTCCAAGCAAATACAAGATCTGCACCTATGCTCTTAGAACCCATAACCACTGAAGCACTTCCGTAATTGTCGCCAACCAAAAGAGTAATCTTAGCAACATCAGCGCTTGCGTATGCATATGTAAGCTTAGCTGCTGCTCTAGCGATCTTCTTCTCAGACTCAACAGTAGCCTCGAAGCCCTTAACCTTAGAAATAGTCACAACAGGTATGCCAAATGCATCGCATTCATTGATGAAATCTGAAGCCTTGTCACAGCCTTCCACTGTAAGGACATTCTCACGGTTGGCAACAATACCAACAGAATTACCGCCGATTCTTGCGAAGCCACAGATCATAGACTTAGCAAAGTTCTTCTTAACTTCAACAAAAGCGTTATTATCAGCAACATCCTTTATGAAATCAACCGGCTCCTTCATATCGTAATAAGCCTCTACAAAGCGATTCACATCGTCACCATTATCGATTTCTTCAACACCATCCTGATTATTGGCAGGAATATAAGATAAAAGATCTCTTATTCCTGCATATATATCATCCTCAGAGCATACAAAGTCAACATTACCTGCTACTGAACCCTGATATTCAGCAGATGCAGTATTAAGTTTTTCCTTATAATTACCATCAAGAGCATTAGGGCTGTTCACAAAAAGATTTGCTTTCTTCTCTTCCATAAAAGCAAAATCAGAAAGGTTAGTGAATAATGAGACACCACCGCCACAATTGCCGAATACTGCAGTAATCTGAGGTATAACACCAGATGCCTGTGACTGCTTTGCATATATCTTACCAAACGCATCCATAGCATCTACAGATTCCTGAAGTCTTAAACCAGCACAGTCTATAAGACCGATGACAGGAGCTCCCATCTTAATTGCAAGATCATAGAGATTGATGATCTTCTTTGCATGCATCTCACCGATGGCACCGCCAAGAACCGCTGGATCCTGACTGTATACATATACAAGACTTCCGTTAATAACACCATAGCCTGTAACAACGCCATCGCCAGGAGTCTCGCATGCATTCATGTTAAAATCAGTGCTTCGAGATTTCATACCAGCGCCAATTTCAACAAAACTGTTTTCATCAAGTAATTGTTCAATACGCTTACTTGCCAAACCTTGTGATTGGTTATTCATTGTCGTTCCTCCATTAGATATTTTATCCACGATACTTCTATTCTACAATTTTTCGTCGAATAATTCAAGCAGATTTGTGTATTTTTGCCAATAAAAAAAGAAGGCCTTCACCTAGACCTTCTTTTATGAATATTAGTTAATATCCTTCTTATTAAACTTACATATTCCCAGTACTGTCAAGCCTACACCATAAACCGCAAACTGAAGCAAAAGAAGTAACCACATCTTATTAGTTATATCTACCGTAAGGAAAGTGTTAACCGAATTATAAAGCCACAGATCATTTATAGCAAAATACGGCTTTGGCAGCGCATCAAACTTAAATCTAAGATAAGAATACAACGCATCTGCAATAAGAAAAGGTAATGAACCAAATATAAGTGTCGCTAATGAAGCAGCAATGGTTGAGCCAGCCTTCCTTATAGAAGAAGCATACATAATAGTGAATGAAACCATACACGCTATAATTACAGCTCTGCAAAAAATTATCAAAAGAAGATCAACTGGTTCAATGCTTGTTTCAAAGGCCGTGCCCTTATTAAACTCAAAAAATATACTTCCGACACCAAGACACATAATAATGTTCAATATCTCGAAGAAGAAAGAAATACCAATTGAAGTGATAAGCTTCGAAAGATATATAGATGCTCTCGAATTTCCCTTAGATACAAGAATCTTTATAGTTCCTTCATCAAATTCCTTGCCAAAGAATCTCGATACAAATATAGCCTCAATAACAAACATATTGATTGAAGCCAATGATGATATATATAAATACAATACATCATACGTTAAGCCCATAAGATTGTCATTCGCATTAATTGCTATACCACCGATTATCGAAAGCACATCTAATACTATAACTATAATAGAGCAAACATAAAAAGACTTACCCTTTTTGATCTTAAAAAGATCTGATTTAATCAGATTAAGCATTCTTCTCACCCCCCTGCATAATACCTATGATATAATTCTCAAGATCATCCTTCTTAGTTACAAGCTCACTAACCATAACTCCTGCGGTGCACAAAGCCATATTAATCTCAGCCGCACTCGCCTTTGAATCACCGATTATGATGCATCTTTCGAGCTCATTATATGAAGCATTGATTCCGAACTTCTCTTTGATAACACTAATAGCCTTATTATAATCATCAGCAACAATCCTTAAGGATGTAGATGTGAGATTCATAAGTGCTTCCTCTGTATATTCTCCAACAAGCTTACCTTTATGAATTATACCATAATCTGTCGCAATCTTGAAAAGCTCGCTTAAGATATGGCTCGATATAAGTATAGTCTTACCAGACTTTCTAAGATCCAGAAGTAGATTACGGATTGCAGCGATACCCGCCGGATCAAGGCCATTGATAGGTTCATCAAGGATCAAGAACTCAGGATTGCCAAGAAGCGCAACACCTATACTGAGTCTCTGCTTCATACCAAGTGAGAACGCTTTAGCCTTCTTCTTCTCTCCTTTAAGGCCAATCAATTCAAGAATCTTATCAGCCTCTGAATAGTCTGTTATTCCCATCATCTTAGAAAATGCTATGAGATTATCCTTAGCTGTCATATTCATAAAAAGTGCTGGATTCTCGATAACACATCCTATCTTCTTTCTCTGTGCAAGAATATCACTAGAACCAAAAAGTTCATAGTTTCCACCAGTTTCCTTAATAAGACCAACTACAGTCTTCATGATTGTAGTTTTACCGGCTCCGTTCTCACCAACAAGACCATAGATGGACCCCTTTGGCACATTGATTGATACGTGATCAACAGCAAGCTTTTTCTTATACTGTTTCGTCATATCATGCGTTTGCAAAACATATTCCATGTTTTATTTCCTCCCAATATAAATATAATAATCTGAATAAAAATCCCAGTAATCACATATAAACATGTATTACTGGGATCATATTATTCTTAGCATATCCGATTATAACGCAATATTATAAATCCCCTTACGATTCCCCCAACACCAATCATTCGTTATAAGTTATGTCACTACCTGATGACTTCTTCTTGCCAAATATCGACTTAGTTGTTCCCTTGCCGCCCTTATTATCAACCATAACAACAAATGCAACAAGTCCAAGAACAAATACAACAAGTCCAATCCAGAAAACAGGTCCAACTTCATCATCGTTCTTGATTTCTGAAATTGTCTTGTCTTCTATAACTTTACCCAAAGCTCTTGCCTCAGTGTCTGAAAGACCTCCGAAGTATATTCCGTAGAACTTAGCACTTCCTTCAAGAAGATACACATGATAGGTTCCTGCTTCTGGAAGCTGATATACAATCTTCTGAACACGCTGTGACGAACCATCATCAGGCACCACATAATAATCGCCATTCGAATCCACCAAAGGATCGGTCACGCCAAATGCAGGAAGACTACCTCTGTGCTCCTTGTCAACATTAAACTGAGCAAAATTCCTGACAACAAGACGATTTGTTATACCTGTGATACCTGTTTCATCACCAAGTACAAATACAATAAGCTGTGTAGGCTGTGTAACAGTAGCTTGAAAACTAAGAGAATTAAAACTACCTACCTTATTAAACTTTATGTATCTCTGGAAGTTAACATAGTCGCCATTGAACTTTGCTTCAGGTTCTGTTCCAACCGACCACAAACCATTAGCATTAACCGTTACTTTGTTATAGGTGTCAGCAAACATATGATCACCCTCTTTAGGATTTATATCAGGATCAGATACAAAAAATCCCGCTTCACTACCAAACACTTGTACCGCACCCGCAAGGCTAAACACACACGCAATACTCATAACCGCAGCAACAAAAACAGCTGCAAGTCTCTTAGTGTTTCTCATATGTCTCTCCTAAATTAAAACAAATCTACGCTTCCTGTATATCCATCGATAACATAATATGCACGTCTATCCTGAGGCTTGATGTAGATCTTGCACTCCTTCATATCAGTAACCTTCTTACCAGTCTCTGCTGCCCATGCACTCTTAGCTCTGCTGGCAATCTCATCGAAATTATTCTCTTCACCATTATACTGGATAACAACTTCTGTCTTAGCAGCAACCTTAGCTGTGTTAGTTTCCTTCTTCTCATCGGCCTTAACAGTCTTCTTTGCAGCTGTCTTTGTAGTCTTAGCAGCCTTAGCTTCTGTCTTAGCCTCAGTCTTAACAACCTTCTTTGTTTCCTTCTTAGCAGCCTTAACTTCTGTCTTCGCAGCCTCTACAGCCTCAGCCTTAACTTCCTTAACATCTGTTGCTACAGCTTCTACAGCCTTTGTCTTAAGAGCAGCTTTCTTTACTTCACTCATAACTACCTCCATAAAATGAAAAATTATAGCAAATCATTAAGTTTCAGATACAAATCCCTCTCATGCGTATCCATAAAAGGCTCTAAAACTTCATATACTTGGTTATTATAACTCAATACTCTGTCAATGTCAATAGCAGACATGTATTTTTTATCAATTAATTCCAAATCTATCGGGACATATGTAAGATTTTCGAATCCGAGAAATGTGCCATATTCGTTGTCACAGATTTTTTTACACACCATCTCGTTTTCAATCCTCACGCCATAAGCACCTTCTTTGTAAAAGCCTGGTTCGTTAGATGTAACCATTCCCGGTTCGAAGACGCAATCATCCGATCTTCTCTTCCACCTTATAGAATTAGGTCCCTCATGAACTCCAAGCAAATATGATACCCCATGTCCGGTTCCGCACTTATAATCACATCCTACTTCCCACAGAGCCCTTCTTGCAAGTATATCGAGATTCACACCGGTACATCCCTGCAGGAATCTCGCATTAAGAAGTTCAAACATTCCCTTAAGAGAAAGCGTGTACATCTTCTTTTCTTCTTCGGTGACTGGTCCCAAAGCTATGGTTCTCGTAACATCAGTAGTTCCTTCATAATACTGTCCACCGCTGTCAACAAGAAGCATACCTCTTGCTTCGACCAAAGCGGCACTCTCCTTAGAACACCTATAGTGCATGAGTGCAGCATTAGCGCCATAAGCACTGATAGTCTCAAAGCTCTCCTCTATGAATCCTTCATTAGCACTTCTGAATTCATGAAGCTTTTCACTTAGATCATATTCTGTCAGTCCATCACGTGTATGTTCCTTAAGCCATAATATGAACCTTGTAACTGCGAGGCCATCCTTAATATGAACATTCTTCAGGTTTTTAAGTTCAATTTCATTCTTAACAGCCTTCATATAAGACGAAGGATTAGGTTTATCTACACATTGATTACTGTCAGTAACCTTCTTATATATCTGGTAATTAACCTTTGCCACTTCAAGAAGAACTCTTTCGTTATTCAGATTATCGAGTTCTTCATAGAATTCATCATAGTCCTTAAGTACAACACCATGTGAATCAAGGTAAGTTCTGACATCATCGTCATACTTATCCATATCCGAATACAGAAGCACAACATTGTTCTCTATGACAAGATAGGCCATAACAACAGGTGTATAGGCTATATCGTTACCGCGGATATTAAGAATCCACGCGATATCATCAAGAGCAGACACAATATGAACTGTCGCATTATGCTTCTTCATACTCTCACGGATTCTAACGATTTTCCTATCGATATCCATGCCGCTATACTTTTCATCAAGAATCCACACCTTATTCTTGCTAAGCAGAGGCCTGTCCTCCCACAAAACATCCGAAGGATCATAGTCAGATACTATGTTGATATTAGAAGGAAGCGCTTTGGAAAGATTAATTCCAAACTCAGCACTCACAACCCTTCCGTCAAATGCAACTGTCGCATCGTCAAATACAATACTTTTGACATATTCATATATATCCGGAGTGTAGGCATCATTTTCCTTCATGAGTCTGAATCCATTAGGTTCTATCTCTTTTCTGGCCTGTATATAATAACGTCCATCCGTGTACAAAACAGCATCTTCAGCGGATACCACAACTGTCGCGTTAGATCCAGTAAAGCCTGAAAAGAACTCAACAGCACCGAAGTATTCTGCTGCATACTCCGACTGATGAAAATCAGAATTCGGCATGATGACTACATCTATCCCATCCTCGTACATTCTGTTACGAAGACTTTCCAATCTGTTCATAATGTACTCCTTCACATTACTAATCCTAAGTATTACTTTACCACTTTTTCGCGAAAGTGTCAAATTATATGCCATTTCGCACAAAAAGAACTCAAAAATTGCAAAAAATAGGGACTTTTTTCAAAAAAAGTGATGACAAAGCCCATTTTATGTGCTATAATCTACTATATACTAAATTAATATCTTTAAGGAGGATATAAGGTATGAACAGAAAAGATTTAGTTGATGCAATCGCAGCTAATGCAAAGCTCACAAAGACTGATGCTGACAAGGCTCTTAAGGCTTTCACAACAGTTGTAGAGGAGCAGCTTAAGAAGGGTGAGAAGGTTCAGCTCATCGGTTTCGGTACTTTTGAAGTTGCTGATCGTAAGGCTAGAACAGGTAAGAACCCTCAGACAGGCGAGAAGATTAAGATTGCTGCTTGCAAGTCACCTAAGTTCAAGGCTGGTAAGAGCTTGAAGGAAGCTGTTAACAAGAAGGCTAAGAAGGCTACAAAGAAGAAATAATTCTTGTTTTCTTATATCAAGTAATTTATCAAAACCCCAGGTTCTATCATTTGAATCTGGGGTTTATTTCAACAGTCACTGCTTGCAATATAAGGATAGAAATCGCCGCGTGTCGCAAGATGATAATCATATACCTTTGCCACAATACAAAAGGAATTCATCGTCGTCTAGCGACGATTGCAAGATTTCGTCATACTTTTGCAGGCTGGCGCAAGTGCGGGCGAACAATAATAATTACTGCTTGCAATCCCCACAGCCCCTCGTGAGCACGCGCTTCGCGCTTAGCAATTGCTTCACA
>ODAI010876139.1_pt1 | contig 37369 bp, 9 predicted proteins | sample 1539321 | NCBI WGS metagenome assembly ODAI01 (sample SAMN02144231, study PRJEB22623) | gut metagenome | biome: sheep rumen | host: Ovis aries | place: New Zealand
CGGTCTTGTAGATGTGAACGAGCGCGTGGCCCTTCGGGGTGCCGTTGATGTTGTTGCAGCCGAAGATGTTGCCCCTCACCTTGCAGTCGTTGGTGGCACCGGTGGCCGTGCTGCCGTTGAGATAGACTGCTGTGTTACCGCCGAGGACTGGTGGGGCGGGGAGTGTGCTGCCGATGTCAGCAGCCACAGCCGATGTTCCCTTGCCGCCGCCATAGACGCTGCCGTAGATCTCACCGCCGTAGAGGTTGACCTCCGTGTCCTGCTTGACGGTACCCAGCTCGCCGCCGCCATAGACATCGCTCCAGATGGTGCCGCCCTCGATGTTCACTTCTGTCCAGATAGAGGTGGTCAGGCGCTCATCGGCTTCCAGCAGTAGCTCGTTACCACGGCTGGCGCCGAAGACGTTGCCGCCATAGCCACTCTCGCCGATGGTGCCGCCGCTGACGGTCACCGTGCTCTGTGACTGCGTGCCCTGGCCATGGGCCGGGTCGTCCTTCTTGTAAGGCTCAAACGTCTGGTAGCCGAACTTAGGCTCACCCGTACCGGCCACAGAGCCGCCGCCATAGACATTGCGGTGGATGATGCCGCCCTTGATGTTGACCTCGCTGAAGCGGGCTACACAGCCTGCCAGGTAGCTCACGCCCATGTCATAGTAGGTCTGACCACCAAATTCATAGGTGTCTATCGGTTCGCCGTCGTCATAGCGGCCATTGCCGTTGGTGTCCGTGTAAGTCTTGCCGTTGTGGTTGTAGTCGAAGCTGTAGAGGCCGAAGCCGGAACCTGCGCCGAAGACGTTGCCACGTTGCTCCCACTGCATATTGTTGAGGTCGTCTGTACCAACCGCAGTCTTGTTGGCTGCCGTATAGGCATTGCCTATCTCACCGCTATAGACAGTCACCTTCGCATCGCGGCGCATGTGGCCGTCCTGACCGCCGCCATAGACAGAGCCATAGATGCGGGGACCTGTGGCAGAGCCCTCGGTGCCGATGATGACTTCCGCCTCGTTGATGTTGGCCAGGTGGAAGACGGGGTTGTAGTCGTCGGCAGGCTGGTTGAAGATGTTGGGCGCTGCCTCACCCTGCGAACCGCCGAAGACGTTACCGGTCGTCATGCGGCCGGTTGCGTCGATGCCGTTGACGCTGCCCACCGTGCCGCCGGTCACCTTGACTGTGGCCTTGCCGGTGCCGAGGAAGAGCTTGCTCTCGGTGCTGACGCCGTCCCAGAGGTTGCCGTTGATGGTCTCGCCGTAGCCCATGGGGAAGTAGTCGTCCAGGCCGCCGGAGTAGTTACCCTTTCCGATGGAGGCCAGCTTGCCGCCGCCATAGACGTTGACGGTCACGAGGCCGCCCTTCATATCTACATAGGTGTTGCCATAGACCTTACCGGCCGTGAGGCTGTAGGCTTCGCCGTCGTACTCGCTGTCGTCTTCCCATCGCTTCAGCTTCTTGGCATATTTATCGGTACCCTGACCGCTGCCGAAGACGGACTGGCCAATCAGGCCGCCGTTGATGGTCACGTGGGCATCCTCGAGGATGTGGCCGTCCTCACCGCCGCCATAGACGGAGCCATGGATATCGGGAGTGGTGGTACTGCCGCTGCCGTCGGCGCCGATGTAGACGTCGGAGTTGATGATGTTGGCAATCTCGGCCATCTCGTATATCTCACCGGCCTGACCGCGGGAAGCGCCGAAGACGTCGCCGCCCACCTTGCCGCCGTTGACCTTCACCGTGCACAGGCCGGTAGTGGCCTTGCCAGAGGCGTCTTTGTCATATTCAAACGTGTAGGGCATACTCAGCAGGAAACCGAACATCATAGGCTGGCCGCCGAGTGTGCCGGGGGTGCCTACGGTCTTCGTACTATTAGTGATGGTTCCCACAGAACCAAGCTCACCGCCACCGAAGACGTCGTGGTATATCTGACCGTCATTTATCTCTACGTAAGCATTGCCATAGACTCGTCCAGCTGTCTTCGAGAGCTTGTCCTCGTCGTTTCGGTCGACGCCTCGGCCGCCGCCATAGACGTTGCCACGGTAGATGTGTCGTGAACGTCCACTGTGGTCAATCTCTTGTTCGATTGCGGTAAGGGCAGTACCGATGGAGCCACCCTGCACATATACCTTGGTGTCATGACGCACGTGACCGTTCTCACCGCCGCCAAAGACAGAGCCGGTGACGGTGGCGCCGTCTTCGATGTTCACCACGGTGTTCTTCACATAGGCCAGGTAGCTAAACTGGGCATGGTCCAATACGCCTGCTGCCATACCACGCCCCGACCCGAAGACGAATCCATTCTCACGACGATGTTCGCGTCCCGGGATGCCGCCCGTGAAGGTGTTGGCACTGGCACCACCGTCGGAGCCAATGCGTCCGCCCTTGATGGTGACGGTGGCCAAACCAGTTGCGAAGTAGGTGCCGTTGGGTTGCAGTGCGGTCTTGGGCTGCTCGTCGGGCTTACCGACAGAGGCCAGCGAGCCGCCGCCATAGACGGCACGATAGACGGTGCCGCCCTCAATGGTGACATTGGTGTTGCCGGATACCTTGCCGGCCGTGATGCTGTAGTTGCCGCCCGTCGTCTTGTCAATGCCTCGGCCACCGCCATAGACGTTGCCGCGGTAAATCATGTTGTCGCTCAAGTTGGCATCAGCAATGTTGCTCTTGTCCAAAGCAATACCCACGGTGCCGCTCTTGATCTCCACATCAGTGTCAGCCAGGACGTGACCGTTCTCACCACCACCGAAGACGCAGCCATATACGGTGCCGCCGTCGAGGGTGACATCGGAATTATTCACAAACGAATAGCCGGAGAATGCGGTGCCGGCACGACCCAGACAGCCACCGAAGACATGGCCGTGGGTGTCGGTGACATCGTTCTGTCCGATGGTGCCGCCTGTGATGAGAATCTTGGCAAGGCCTGTGCCGGCCTCAAGCACTGAGAACACATCGCCTTCTGTCATAGGCTCGGAGGGATGGTTGGTGTTGTAGGTGGAGGCCTCAGCAGTAGTTGCGTAGTTATAGGAGCCTACTGATGCGAGCTCGCCGCCGCCATAAACGTTACCGTAGATGGTAGTGGTGTAGCCGGCGGCCTGAGAGATGTTCACCTGGGTGTTCTTCACCAGGCCGAGCTTCTGGCTCTTGGCCCATTCGGACATCAGTACGCCCTTGCTGCCGCCGAAGACGTCGCCGATGCTATTGGGGCTGTCCATCTGCGAGAGGTTGCCGATGGTGCCGCCCGTAATTTTGATGGTGACGTTGCCGTGCGTGGTAGAACCTGTTCCGTATGGGTCTTGACCTTCTGCTATCAGCTTGCCATAGTTGGCATCGGTCTCAAGAGCGAGGTAGGTGCCTACAGCGGCCATACGTCCGCCACCGAAGATGGAGCCGAGGATCTTGGCTCTCTCGGCAATATTGACTGTTACGTTGCCGCAGACGGCACCTGCCGTGAGGGTCAAAGCAGAGAAGCCACGACCGCTACCGAAGATGTTGCCGTCTACACCAGAAGAACCGAATGTACCGATAAGGGCATCGCCCTTGATAGTGGTGCTGACATCGCCCAGAACGTGACCATCCTCACCACCACCGAAGACAGAGCCGAAGACGACAGCATCACCACGGACGATGACTTCTGCCGAGCCTACATTGGACCAGCCATTGAAGAGGGCGCGCGGGTCGCCCATGCCGGCACCGAAGATGTAACTGTTGACGGGACGAGCCTGGATGCCCGGAATGGTACGGGGCACGCCAACGGTACCGCCCCACATTTCTACCTTGCTACTACCTAAGACGTCGGTAATCTCGTTACCGCCATATACGTTGGTAAGGACATGGCCGCCAGAAATTTCTACCACAGTATTGCCATTCACACGGCCTGCCGTACGACGCCACTTGCCGGCCGCAAAGGGATAGTAGCCCGAGCCGCCGCCGAAGACGTGGCCGTAGTAGCTGTGGCCGTCGCTGCCAGGCTTGCCGCCGCCCTTCGAATCATATCCTGCTGTTCCATGGAAATAGTCATACACATGGCGGTTGCCTTCAGTACCGAAGGGCCATGAATCGCACTCATGGAATGGTGCAACGGCTGTGTTGATATCTCCTACAACGCCGGACTTAATGGCATTGATAGCCGCGGTCCATTGGGCATCTGTATAGGCCGGATCCCAATGATGGGTGTCGCCTTCTTTATAGTGTCCGGTACCTATCTGTCCGCCCTTTATCTCTACGTATGTATCGCCCAGTACCTGTCCGTTCTCAGAGCCACCATAGACAGATGCGGCAACAAGTCCGCCACTGATCTCCAGGTGGGAAGAGCCAGACACGGCGAGCAGGTTGGCCTTAGCGTAAGTAACGGAGTCGGCCACGCCTTTACAAGCACAGAACACATAGCCATAGTCGTCGTCGGAAGTCGGGTTGGAAGGATCAGGCATCAGCTGATTGACAAGACCTACCTGACCGCCGCTAATCAGCACTTCGGTCAAACCGGTGTTGGCTGCACAGGTCTTAGGTTCGCCTACGGCATGGTAGGGATGCAACTCTTGGGTAGTATAAGTCTCGGTGAAGGTTCCTACAGAACCCAGCTCACCGCCGCCATAGATACTGCGGCTTACATGGCCGCCGGCCATGTTGACCTGTGTGTTACCCGTGACGATTGCTGCATCAGGATCTGTTTCCACGCCCTTACCTGCACCATAGACAGTGCCAGTGATATAAGCACCCAGCACGTTAGGTGTAGCCGTCGAGGACTCCATGGCAATGGGATTACCTATCTCAGTGCCGATGTTGACCTTCGTGCTGCCATAGACAGCAGCCTCATTACCGCCGCCATAAACATTCTCGACTGCACCAAGTTTGTTGGGGTTGTTCTCGTTAACAGGAAGAGCGGTGTAGTATTGACCCTGTACCATGTTGACGTTCACGGTCGGGTTGGCATACATGGCAGCGCCAGTACCCAAGCCACCACCGAAGACCTTCCCGATGCTGGTGCACGAGATGACGTTCAGCACGGGCTGCGCGTAGGGGAAGCTATGGGTGGCATCTGTAGCAGGATTAGCAACAGCGGTATGCGTGTCGTCTGCTGAGGTTCTGGGAGAATACTTGGTTCTGCCATCAGTAAGTGTTCCGTCTTCATAATAACCGAAGATGGAATATGCTGCCTGATTGCCACCGAGATAAAGATCATCAATCACAATAGGATTACAGCCAGTCTCCTCGATGTTGACCTTGATGTGTCCCTTGATGATGCCACCAAGGTTGTTACCACCGAAGACCTGACCAAAGCTACCACTGGTGATGGTCAGCTCGACATTGCCATTGACGTTGGCATTGTCGGCGCCACCGAATACTGCCTGAGTCTTCGGTTTCGACGGCATACAGCCCATGACGAGGATGCAGTCGCCATCGACATCGGCATTCTTACCGGCACCTACAATCTTATCGATAGCCAAGGCACAAGATACAACACCTTCCCTCACGTCGAGGTTGATGTTGCCCTTGATAGTACCCTTCTGGTTGCTGGCTCCGTATGCCTCATGAATCGTACCACCGAATATAGAGGTGTAGGCATCACCAGTGCCATATTCAGTATCGCCATTAATACCGACATCGGCACCCGGGTTGTTGCCCCATGTCCCATTCTTAAGCACCTTGTCCTTACCATTACCACCACCGAAGACGTAACCAATCTCCTTTGCACCAAGGATGAGCACATCGGTTGATGGTGTGGGAGCAGCGTTGCCACCGCCATAGACGTATCCGACGCTCACGTTATCACAACCATTGACAACCACTTGCAGCGGTTTGTTTGCGGCAACATGAGCGGTGGGGTCGCCATTCTTGTCATCATAAGATGTGAACTGTCCGGTAGCGGTCAGAGTAGCAGTAGCAGGAGCATAAGCTGCCAAGTTACCACCACCATAGACGGCTTCCATATCATATGTTCCCAAGGTGGGAGCGTTGCTGGTCTTGTTCACCAGCACGAGCACGGTGCCCTGCGGCGAACCATTCAGGTTGTTACAGCCGAAGATACGACCGGCGTTCACAATCTGCGTACCATCGGGATTTGTCTCGGAGGCATAGCCCGTAACGAAGGTCACGCCATTCTGTGTCACCGTGACATTACCATTAACCAAAGCTGCGATAGCCGGAATGGCTGGGCTTGCAGAATTGTCAGCCAACTGACCAAGTCCGCCGCCATAGGCATCACCATGGATGGTACCGGCATTGAGGTTCACGCGAGTGTAGTCCTCTGTGCCGCTGTTGACATTACCCAGAGCAGAGCCACCATAGATGTCACCATAGATGACGGGAGAGTTCGTAGCGTCGCCCACGTTCACAGTGACATTGCCATTGGTATCGGTGTTCTCGCCGAGGCCACCACCAAAGACATTGACGCTGTTGCCGGCACCTGTGGCTCCCACATTGGCAAGGACGTTCACTATGATATTACCCTTCACCAAACCATTGACATTGGCACCGCCGTAGATGCCTGTGAGGTTGGTATTGGCTGTGGTATAGTCGATCTGCACGTTACCATTCGATATGGCAGTTGTGCCAGAACCTTCGTTGCTACCCTTACCACCACCATAGATGGTGCCGTGCAGTGTGTTACTGCCGATGGTAAGCGTGGTGAGATTGGCTGGCGAAGCACCGTCTGCGTTGACAGAACCCAAAGCAGAACCGCCATAAAGGTCACCGTAAACGGTTGTGCCGTTCAGTTTGACGTCGATGTCTCCAGACGTTGCTGTAGCAACACCCAGACCACCGCCATAGACATCGGCTGTCTTCGTCGTAGTACCAACTGTACCGCCATTCAGGTTGACGGTTATCTTGCCACTGACAGTGCCTTCCGTGTTGCAACCACCATAGACGCCATCCAGTACGCTGCCGCCGTTGATGTTCACTGTAGAACCACCTACGCCAGCCTCGTTACCGCCGCCATAGACATTGTGACTTACATCACCATTCGTTACGGTTACGGTAGGAGAACCTGTATATGCAGCCAGGTTGCCGCCGCCAAAGACGTTGCCAACATACCAGCCGCAGGTCGCAGCATTCTTATTGATATTCACTGCTATGGTACCATAGATAGTGCCGCTGGTGTTATTACCGCCAAAGACGTTATTCACCATACCGCTGTTGATGTTCAGCGTGATATTAGATGGTGAGCCGCTCTTACCGATATCTGCAGCATTAGCGCCGCCATAGACAGTACCGATACCCTCAAGGGTGGTTCCTATGTTCTCGGGATGAGCAGCATGACCGGCATCACCAGTAACAATAGCACCGGTGCAACCTATAGTAACCGAGCCAGCATTACCGGCAGCCTGGTTGCCGCCGCCATAGGCTTCTCTAATCTTCATGTCACAAGTGCCGGTCTTGTTGATAGTGAGCGCCGATGTACCGGCGATGTCACCCTTAGAGTTGCTGCCTGCAAAGACACGGTCGATTGTACCACCATAGACGTTGAAGACAACATCGCCCTTCACGTCAGCATACTTAGAGGGGCTGCTGGCATCCTTGTCACCATGGCCGCCTCCGAAGGCATCGTGATGGATAGTGCCACCATTGACGGTGATATTAGTACCATCCACATCGGCAGCATTACCGCCACCATAAAGATAACCGATTTCCGTATTGCAGTCATTGACTACAATGACAGGTGTACCTGCCACGTCGGCAGCATCGCCACCGCCATAGACATCACCCAATACGATAGCTGTGTGGTTAGCGTCGCTATCACCGATGGTTACAGTTGGATTGCCAGTAACCTTACCGGCCTCACCACGGCCTGTCCCGTCCACCAGATTACCGGCACCGCCGCCGTAAACGTTTCCGCTCACGGTACCGTTTAGGATGTTTACAGCAGGACTGCCAGTGTAGGTGGCCAGGTTACCGCCGCCAAAAACGCTGCCGAGGTAGTTGTAGCCGCACGCTTCATTGCCAGTTTTCCAATTAACATCAACTTGAATAGTACCACTGATGCTTCCGCTGGTGTTGTTACCACCAAATACGCGCTGGATGCTACCGCCGGTGATGCTTAGAGCTACGTTACCCGTAATGTTAGCCTGGTTAGCACCACCATAGACGTCGCCGATGCCTTCGCCTTCATTGCCCGTGCAGCCGATGGAGATGCTACCAGCTTGGCTAGCTGCCTTATTACCGCCGCCATAGACCTCGTCAATGTGCATAGTGCAGGCATCTGTTGATCCATAGGGGTCTGTATCTCCTCCTTGCTTCGCTACGTTCACACTGATAGTACCACCAATGGTACCCTGACTGTTGGAACCGCCAAACACCTTACCTATAGTTCCGCCATAAATATTTACGCTTGTATTGCCAGTCACGTTGGCAGCCTGAACAGTACCATTACCACCACCGAAGACATTTCCAATCTTGTTACCGCCCCAAATAGTAACATCTGTTGCAGCCACAGCGGCAGCGTTACCACCACCATATACATATTCGATACTGTTGTCACAGTTATGAACCGTCACAATTGGTGTTCCTCCATATGCGGCTCGGTTACCACCGCCAAATACGGCTCCTAGTGCATACGAATTGGCTGACGGGGCAGGGTCGGTACCATAGATATCAACATGCACTGTACTCTGAGGAGCACCATTCACGTTATTACAGCCATAAACAGCATCTGTCACTGTTCCACCATAAACTTTGACTGCCACAGCACCAGTAACATTTGTAGCACCACCTTTACCATTGCCGCCGCCATATAGTGAGCCGACAATCTTGCCTCCATTCATAATTACTGTCGATGTGCCTGAGAGCGTGCCAGTATAGTTGCTTCCACCATAGACACTGCCATTGACAGTTCCACCTTTCATCGTTAGGTTTACTGTGCCACCCTGATTCTGACAAGCGCCACCATAAACGCCGCCATCAATAGTTGCAAGATAGTTGGTGCCATTTACACCACCAGCCTTGCCATCGATGGTACCTCCTAATATATATACGTTGGATGTGGCGGTGGTATAACCGTAAGAGCCACCACCATAGACACCACGTTCCACATAGGCTTCATCGGCTACTACAACACTTGTTCCCTCAGTTACCTGTCCGGAATTACTACCTGCTCCGTAACCGCAACCTGCACCAAATACATTACCACCAACGGCACGATTGATAACCGATGTAGAGGAATTGCTATTCACGTTAGTTTTACCACCAATGTATATTTTTGTGCTCCCGTAAAGATAACCGCCATCACTCTGGGTTCCATTGGCTCCACCTGCTATCCAACCTCTGACATCACCTCCTGTGAAAACAAATCTTCGATTACCTGTAGCTGAAGCATATGCAGCCGCTCCATAGACAGAACCGCGAATTGTTCCTCCTTTGATACGGATTTCAACGGCGTCTCCATCATTGACCATATAAGTATTACGATTGTTTCCATACGAGTTCAAGCTGCCAGCCAAACTTGCAATCTCACCGCCCTCCATGGTAAAGCGACGTTTACCCATATATTGGGTATTATCATTATTTCCGGAATTACCAATATAAATAGATTCGTCTGCATTTGCGTCTGTAACCGATTTACTTCCCTGAACTTTGCCGCTTTTTATAAGCCAATCGTAAGTTAAATTATTTCGGTTTGAACTACTGTTAAATACATGAACTGCATTACCTCCATAAATGGTGCTATTTGCTGCTATACTTAATTTGTTATTGTCACTCTTGGCACGATCGTAGTCACTTCCAAAGACAGCTTTTGTGGATACTGTGCTGCTGAATGTTCTTGCAGTATTGTCTATCAGTGCAAAAGTACCATATGTACCACTTTCAAGACGTATCGTGTAGTCCACAGCACTAGTCGAGCCATCGGACATACCTCGTACTGTACCTATATTGGTTGTCGTGCACCCACGACCAATAATAACATCATGTCCGCTAGTAGTAAGCGTGTTAGAAGCAGCACTCAGCGTCACATTCTCAAACTTGGTGTCGGCGCCGAGGGTGATATTGTTGTTATTGCCAGTAACGACACCATTGGTATTGTCTGGAGCCTCACCACTTGGATAGTAGCAGGAGATAGTCACAGCACGATCCACATTAGTAATACGACGACCAGTCGTACCATTGAACCTATAGTTTTCATTCGTCGTTAGCGTCATAAAATTGCGCTCTACGCCGAGGTTACCATAATTAAGAATGGCATTCGCATTAGCGTTATTTCCTTTAACAAGGTAGGCCCTCGCCCAAACAGCCTCTAGCTCTACTTCCATGCCATATTCGCTGTCAGGGGCGAAATAAATCTGTGTTTCGGCATTGACGATGGCATTCACTGCAAGGGCTGTACCGCCGCTGGCAGCGCTATAGACGGCACCACCTGTTACACTCTTTAGGCGCCAGCACTGGAAGCCGCGCCACCCAGTGAAGTCGTTGGCATCAGTAGAACCACGTGTGCCATAAGTCGGACGCACCTGGAAAGGATTAGGTATTGGCGTGTAGGGGCAGCGGCCAGTGGGGTTGGCTGATGTGCTACCGTCGGTGCGCTCCAACGTCTTGTAATATATAAAAGTATTCTCGTTCTCACCGCCTACATTCACCTTGGCTCCGCCCACATAGTTGACATCGCCGGGCGATACATAGTTGTTTGTACCGGCAGTATAGTCATTGTTATTACTCATTACGATGCCATCGCCATAGTAAGTAATCTTCACATCTGCGGGGTTGAGGCTGCGGACGGGACAATCAGGGTCGCTGTAGTAACTCCATGAATGTGGCTCGTAGTCGAACAAGGTGACGGTGCCTCCATCCGTTCCAGACGGAATGGTTATCGTCTCTGATGCTACGGGAGAATTGTTCCAACCATCCATAACTGCAATAGCCTTGATAGTGGTCATCATAGTGAGACCTGACAGACTGCCTGAATACTGACTGCTGGAGGTAGTCGGGTCGCTACCGTCTGTGGTATAGTAGATTGTGGCTCCTGCAGTAGCACTAAGGGTTGCTGTTCCTGCATCGCCATTGGCTGTGATGACAGGTGCAGGGAGTGTAAGTGTCACCTGTTGAGTTGTGACAGCAGATGCGCTGCCCTCACGGACAGTGACGGCCTTGATGGTGACAGGTGAAGTCGTGCTGCTGCTGAGATCGATTGCACCGCTATATACAGTGCCTGTTGATGCTGTGGGGTCTGTGCCGTCGAGGGTGTAGCGGATTGTTGTTGTACCAGCGGCAGTGGTGCTCAATGTGACACTCGTTCCGCTGACAGAGATTGTCGGCGCAGAAGGAGTGGTGCCTTGAATAGTGATTTCTTTTGATGCAGACTTAGTTAAGCCATTTGATGTGACACTGCAGGTGAGTGTCATTGTGATATCAGAGGTTGGCAACGCGTTGACCGTAATAGTGCCATTGCTAGTATTGACGCTTGCATCGGCACCTTTAGCATCGAGGCTCCAAGTATAACCCGCAGTTACGCTAGTACCTGTGGGGGAATTTGTGGTAGCTGCTTGTGAAGGGTCGGTGCTGTAATAATTATAAGTGCTAAAACTATAATGAGTATGTGCTTGAATGTACGAGGCATTAGAATGTCCGTAATTATATGTACCAGTAGCACTCAGGGTGGTATTTCCTGAATTAATGGTGAAATCTGAGAGTGACGCTGGAACAGAATTGGTAGTAACTGTATATGCTATAGCTCGGTTATTAGTCGTATTACTAAAGCGCCATGCCCTACTATTTTGATTCGGGTTTTGCATGTTCAAATAGTAATTTGTGTAATCAGTTAAATACACATATCCGTTTGAACCAATACTGATGTCGTAATTTCCTTGATTTGTTGAAGAACCGCTACTATACGCTAAATAGTAACCGTCAGCATTTCTAATTGTCCGAGTTCCTGATGTTCCTGTGTAAATGCTAGCATTTGGTACGAAAGTAGTTGTCGGAGTAGAACCATTTGCAAGAAAATAACTGTTATACATGAACACATAATCCGCTGCCTTCACCCCACTGATGCTTGTCATCAGCAGTGCGAGGAGGATGAAAGCCTGTTGGCAAAAGTGCTGAACCTGATTGGAGGTGTTATGTTGTTTGATCATATCGCTGGTTTTCGTAGTTTCTTCTTTGGGTCAGTTTTCTGTCGTTAGGAAATCGCTCTGGAGTAGCTCGCAAACTTCTGCAGAGAACTTTGCAAACTTCACTGCAGAACTTCGTAAAGTTCTCTGCAGAAGTTTACGAAGTTCTCTGGTGATGTTAAACGACTATGCATTTCTTCCTACTGATAGTTTCTTCTTGTTGACGATGTAGATGCCTGGTGCAACCCACGTCTCGATGGTCTGTCCGGGTTGGATGGTGAAGACGCGCATGAGAGCACCAGATGCATTGACGATGTGTATGGTTGTCTCTTCCGTCAGTCTAGACTCGACGTAGATGCGTGAACCCTTAGAGTAAACGACCAGCTCGCCGTGGAGACATTCGTCGGGGTTAACTTCTTCGTCGTTGCCAGGAGTTGCCGCAGCACGGGTGAAGGCGATGGCCTTTGCTCCCTTGTACTCCTTGGCTCCGCCGCCTGATGCTGTCGTGAAGTACGGGCGGAACTGTACACCTGGTGTGGCTGCTGTGGTCACTTCGAAGCTGCTGCCGGTGCTGTTGAGCAGGTAAGCACCTGCTGCCAGATCCTTACCCAAGTAGTTGGGATGGAAGGTATATTTGCCCTCGGCATCGTTGACGGTGACGGCTGCTGCAGTCATCTCGGTGTCGCTGACGGCGATGGTTGTGCCTTGACGTGATGCGAAGGTGACGGTCTGCCTTGCCAGCGGGTTGATATCCTGACGGGTGTTGGCCGCCGTGAATCCACCACTGAGGTCGAACTCATAGTATGTCGTACCCGGGAAGCCAATGATGTATGGTGTGGCTGTCTCGGAGTATGAGTAGTCGTCGTGGCTCTTATAGCCAGCAGGATACAGTTCTGTATTGTCGAAGTTGTAGTATTGTTGCTGGTAGATATCGCCATTCTTGTCCTGACGGTCCGTGCTTGAGTACTGGTAGTAGTAATCCCAGAGGAAGGAGTTAGCGAAGTGCTTGTCCTCGACGGCTGTTCCGGCATACTCTGCTGGTTGCGTTGTGGGATAGTCGAAGTTGGCAATGAAGATGTTAGGATCTGTAGTATCTAACTTGCCGCCTGCCTTATACTCACGCAGCCAGTACTCGTGACCAATCTTGGAGTGCGTGTCGTTCTTGCTCTCCTCGCTGCCACCGTAGAAGTGCGTTATCTCACCCTTCTGCTGTGTGGTGACGAGTTCTGCGGAGAATGGGATGCTGATTGCTTCCCAACCGATTGCCCTGTCAACGTAGTTGTCGGGTCTGCGCTGGTACCACATACGCTTGTTGCTGGCGAAGGTGTAGCTGGTCGGAGCATTGAAGTCCTGACGGTCCACCAGGAGATGGTCGTTCTGGGCTACATAGTCACCTACTCCATTCTGCACGACAGCGTGTCCGAAGATGACGTTGGTATTCTGGACTGCTACGGTTCTGTAGTCAGGATTGGACTCGGTGAATGCAGGCTCTGCCAGGTAGTTGGTGACAACATGGTTGGTCTTGCTGTCGGCATCGGCTGCATTGCCAGTAGCCTCGGGCGTATAGACGAGCCAGTTTCTGGTGATGCCTGCGTTGCGCAGCGCTTCCAGTCCGTCGTTGTCGAGCAACGGCGGGAAGAAGCCTCGTGTCTGCAGGCCAGACTGATAGTCGGATGCTGTGACAGCAGGATATGCTGTGACGTCGCCATTGTAGCCAGTGAAGTCGATGGCTGTCATGCCATTGTATGCCAGGCGAGTGGGATCGCCGCTCTTGTACGGAGCGAAGACGGCGTACGGGTTGTAGTGTGCCACACCCATCTCGCTGCTCTGGAAGTAAGCCGGAGCGCGATATACGCGGTTGTTGTCGAGCGATACAGATGTCAAGCGTGTGCTGACCTTATTGACATACGAAGGCCAATCCTGATGGTAACGTGCGTTAGCATCCTCGTAGCCATAGGTGAGGCGCTGTCCGAAGAACAGGTAGTCGTCGGGCCAGATGGGATGATATCCCTTACCCAATATAGCATCTTCGTACAGACGGATATCCTTGTTCTCAGGAATTGTTCCATTGGCATAGATGAAGTCACCATCGGCATAGCGGTACTCGACATAGCCAAAGAGCTTGGTTGTGGCATCGAGCGGATAGATGGCATACTCTGGTGTGTAGTACTTCGATACTGGAGTTGTAGGCAGAGTGCCATCGGCATTAGCCGGGAAGAATGTGTATTCCTTATTGCCCGTAGCACTGAGTGCCTGGTCGAAGTAGCGCTTGTTGAGGTAGAAGCCATTGAGGTCGTAGGTCACCTCGCCGTTGTAGAATGCCTTGAGCGGCATCTTGCGAGCATTGCCATGAGCATTGGCGGTTTCGCTGTACTCGTTGGTCTCAGGATAGTAGCAGTTGACAACCTGCTGGCTCGTTGGGTATTCGGTATCGTCGGGATTACCGAAGACGGCCTTCACTGTGTTATCAACAGTTGGTGCTTCACTGTGTACCCAACAGTTCTCGACATAGCCCGTACCCGTATCCACAAGGCCTGCGCCGGTGAATGTACCAGTGACGCCAAGGTTGTAGATTTCACCGCAGAGGCTCTTGAAGAGTGAGTTGTTCAGGCCGCTAATGGTGTGACCATCGCCATGGAGCATACCCTCGAAGCATTCGTCGTAGGTTGAACCTGTCTTCGCATCGGTGCCGATAGGTGTCCAGTCGGTGTAAGCCTTCGGTTGCATGTCGCTGCGCAAGATGAACTCGAGGTTCTTCGATGCACCAATCTCGTTAACATCCACGCCAACATGTCCTGCAAGAGCTGGAACGCCGGTAATGGTCTGGGCGATATCATGGTCGTATGTCCTCTCATGCATCGTCAGGTCGAAGAAGTCCTTCAAGAGGTCGAGCTCGTTCTTCGTAGCATCGGATGTGCAGTCACGATTGTCGATGTAAATCTTCGGATCGCGCTGGCGGTGAGCATCCTTATGGTCGAGGTACATGTGGTTCCTCTTATCCTGCATCACCTTGTCGAGGTCGTGGTAGTTGGCCACAGAGAACTGTACGGAGTTCGAATAGGTCTTGCCAAGGTAGGTCTTGGTGTAGTATGCTACCCAATAGCCGTCCTGATACCAGTACATCGGTGTGCCGTTGTTGATATAGGGCTGTCCGTTCTTGTGTGTGGTAGCATCCTGGTCGTTGGTGAATATTTCCCAACCGGAGCTGAGGATTTCATAAGCACCCGGAGTGACGTTAGGAACCTTCAGACCCACTGTCGATGACGGCAGTACCGTTGGAGGACTCTGGAGCTGTCCAATCTCAGGCACACCGCTCTTGAACTGCAGGTGGATGTTCAGGACATGCTGCTCGTTGATAGGCGTGATGTGGATACCGGCCTCATCACTCTCCTCGTACTCGTAGAGATAGATGACTGTGATGACCTTCTCCTTGCTGAGGTCGAAGATGTCGGACTCACGGGAAACGTAGAGCGTAGTGGTCTCTGTTGGCATATTGCCAAGAACCTGGAAGAGCAGCTTCGAACCGTCTGTCGTCTTGTTGACAAGGCCCTCATAAGAGGTTTGGCTGATGACGGTACCCAGCGGCACAGTCTGTCCGGCATTGTAGGTTGCAACTGAGCTGCCAATGCCTTCTGTAGTGACAGGTTTACCTTCACCATTTTCGTTGACTTCATAAGCGTCACGGCAATAGTAATAGGTAATCGGGTCATAAACCAGTTTGCCGCCAACCTCGGTAGGTGTGGATGTCTTGGAGGACGGGAAGTTGAGCACGTCAACTTTAAGCTTCTGGTTGGCGTTGAGTCCATCATATACCTCCTGCGAAATGGCCTCACCTACGCTGTAAGGCATATCGCCTCGGATGAACATACTACTGACTACATAGTAGTTGCCAGGAGCTGTCACGGTGAGGGGCGAGTAATGGTAGCGCTCGTTAGGAATAGCTTCATATTGCTCGCGAGTGAGAATCTCGTTGGGATGTATGGTGACAGTGGTAACGCCATCAGCCTTCGTATAAGTCAGATTCGATGTTCCTGTGTACTGAGCCTCATAATCCAACGGCGTTCTTCGGGAGTATATGTTGGGGTCGTTAGCTATGACGGGAGATGCCTCACCGACACCATCGTACTGTTTCTTGGCATATTCTGCTCTGCCATAAGTCGGGTCGATAAGCAGGTCGAGAGCATCGTAATCGAAGACGAAGTTACTGCGGTCTTCTTCTGACATGCCAGACCAAGCATCCAAAGTACGGTAAGCCTTACCTACCTCATAGAGGTCGCCACCATATTTACCTGCTTCTGAGCAGTAGTAAGCCTTGGCAACATACTCGCTGAGCGCAGCATCTGTCAAGCTATAGTCATTCTTGATGGTTGTAAGCTCATCATCGGTAATCAGGTCGCCGGCATAGAGATAAACATTACCCTCTACGTCAAGAGGCAACGTGCTGGTAATGATGTTGGCCAGTTTCACCTTGCTACTAATCTGATCCCAATTGTTGTCGAAGTCGGACTTTGCGATAGCAACACCTGGATAGATGTGGTGCTCGCTGTTGTCGTCACCAACAACAATCAGTTCCTGAGTCACGACATAGGCTTCCTCGAATGTGGCTTGATTTGCAGGGAGATATGTTGGGTCAATTGCCGTATAAGTATCGTAAACAGGCTTGGTGATGATGTCGCCGATGCCATATTCTCTCTGTCCATAGACACCTGGAGCGTCTGTCTTCAGACGATAGGTGGGACCTGCCAAGTAACCGCCAGGTCTGCCTGCATTCTCATAATCCTCAGTGTTCTTACGATTATCAAGATCGAACGGACCATTCTCGGGCGTGTAGTACTTATCCCAAACCATCGGATTATTAATGTCATAGGTCAGGGCATAACCTGTATCGTGGCTGACGTTGTTCGAGAGACGCAGCAGGAAGGTGGCAGGTTTGTCTGTATCTGTCTTGTATGTTCCTGATTCCTCGTCATAAATCTGTGCATCGAAGTTCTTTATCGTTTCATACTCAGAGGGCAGCATTGCATAACCCTTTGGATACTCGACGCCACCTATCTTACACTTCTCGATGACGGTGTAGGTCTCACGTACGAACCTGGACTTCTCAACATCGGACAACAACTCATAGTCCCAATAAGTAATAGGATCGTTGAGTGCATAGCGAATACCACCTGCCTCGAAGTATGGGTCGGTACCCGTACCAATCTTGTTACCATCCTTATCATAATAAGCATAGTAGTTGGGCTGCACATTGCGCAGGGTCAACTTGCCGTGAGAGGCTGCCGTAATGGTCAGAGGAATAGTGACATTCTGGCTGTACGCTGTAGCCGAACCAGTATAAGCTGATATGTACTGGTCATAAACATAGATGCTACCCTTGATGTACCAGTAGTGTGCGGGAGAACCGCCGGGCAAGTAGCTGTTGATTGTGGGATAACAGTCATCGACAATCTGCTTGGTGTTGTGAATGAAGTTACCAGAGGTCTCGATATCGTCGGCTGCAGTAGCAGTAGCATAGGTGAAGCGCAAATGCGTACGCGCGTGTTGATTATAAGGAGAAAGAGTAACCTTGTCCCAGTCGTCGTGCAACGTCTCCACACCATGTTGGTTCTTGGCATAGACGTAACCGCCGCCCAAGCCCTGCATTACATTGATGAGGTCAAGCTCAATCACACCAGTGACATAACCCCAATCGGTAACACCATCGGAACGCTTTTCTGTACTTTCATTGATAATTTCGAGATAGACACCAGAAGCCAAAGCCACTTTGTTCTTACTCGTACCATTGTTACGGTTGTTCTTCGTCTTGTGGGCTATCTTCCATTCCTTATAGGTGGTGACTCCATCGGCAGCATTAGCCGAACCACTGCTCACATCGGTGGTTCGTACGTCGTTGAACCTCACGTCGCTGGTGAGGTTGCCAAGGTAGTTCACTACGCTGTAGATACCAAAGTAGTTGCCATGACTCTTGTCCTCGTCAGTCGTATCACCGCTGTTCTGGGTCGAGATTCGGTTCAGTGATATCTCTCCTACACGGTTGATGGTGTAGTTGGTGTAGTCAGCCTTCTCAGGCACACGGTCGCGTGCACCCTGAAGCACCATACGGCTACCCCATACGCCAACGAAGTCGGCACGCTGGATGGTGTTCAGCAGACGACCTGCATAAATGGAGCAGAAGCCAGATTCTTTCCAATAGGTTATGTTATTATATCCTGCACTTGAACCAGTTCCATCGAAGAGTTCATTGTACTCTTCTGCCGTCAGCTGAGCACCTGGATCATAATCCTTTCCATTCTTGTCGGTACAACTAGCCTGACATTCATACTTCAACTCGAAGTATGCACGTTCGCGGTCGCTCAGATTATGGTATTCTTCAATGCTGATGTTATCCGAGAGGCCATAGAAGTCAGTACCGTAGTTGCTGATGACCAGTTCGCGGAAACCATCGACAAAGGTGAGGTTACCATCGCCGTACAGGCCACCTACGTGTTCCGTACCGATGGTGATAAGGTCGCGATGATAGATGTCACGCAAAGCAGCTGTAGCGTTGCCAAAGACAGTATAGGAGTTAACGAAAATCTGGTCACTACCTACAGATACATTGCCACCTGCAAAGACTGCATTGTAGATGTGGATACCAGAAATATCAAGTTTGCTCCAGTTAGATTCATCTGCTGTCTTGTTACGCAATGTGTTCAGATAATCAACAGGCACATATTCTCCTTGTGCAAAGTGGCGTGTGCCGCCGCTCTTTTGGTTATTCCAGAAACCATTAGCATCAATAGCCTGAATGATGTGACCATTAGAATCATAATTGAATTCCGGGAAGTCGATGCCATTAGGATCTGTTACTTTACAATATGGCGCAACATCTACCCTACAGTCATTAGTCATACCGTTAGCAATGATACCACCCTTGTAGTAATATCCGCCACCATCTTTCGGCAGACCATTACTGGGAGAAAGGTCTTCGGGATCAGAACCAACTTTCTTTCCGTCTGCACTATAGACATATCCTATATCACCACCGCCGAAGACGTTGCCATAGCCTAAATCTACACCTTCCTCTGTACCAATGATACCGCCTCGGATATTGACGTCAGTGCTGCCAAAGACAAAGCCCTTGGTGAAGAAGTCCGATGCATCAATCTGAGCAGTTGTCATGAACTTTGTGCCATCGCCACCCCAGCTGTCATAACCACGACCGCCGCCAAAGACATCGCGATGTACATGACCATCGTAGAGATAAACATGGGTGCCACCACCCATAGTAATGGTCGGTTTTGTTTTTTCAGCGCCTGTAGTCCAGTCCTTCTTTGTGCCGCGTCCGACAGGACCTATCTCGCCGCCGCCAAATATACTGCCACGCAAGTGACCACCATACATATAAACATAGGTAGTATCAACATAACTGTTGGCAATGTATCCTCCGCCGAATGCGTTGCCTGCTCGTGCGATGGCGTTTGCTGCTGCCGCTTCGCCCTGACCTGGGTCGTCAACCTCTTCTATATAGCGTTCATCGATAGAGGTTGAGACATCATCGCTGCCACTACTATTATAACGATAGCCCACATAACCATTGTTGACAGTCAAGTGCGACGAGCCGAAGAGGCTACCGCCCTCGCCACTGCCATAGACATTACGTTGAATGGCTGGAATGCCATCTGCAAAGCTTGTGCCATTGAGCGCACCGACAACCACATTAGTTCTGCCGAGCACGTCGGAGGTAGTAGTCTCGGTGATGGCTCCTGGGTGATAACCCACAGAACCTAAATATCCACCACCATAGGCATTACGTACCGTTCCACTCTTTACATAGGCATTGGTTTGAGCAGGGAATGTCTTCAGGCTGTAGAAGTCGCGTACGGAACCGCCCTGACCACCGCCGTAGATATCTCTATCAACAGTGCCACCGAGAATATCAATATATGTGGAACCACTGACCGTTGCCGTCTCACCATAGCCGCCGCCATAGGCATAGCCTGTTACGTTGCCACCTGTCAGGACATGGACATTAGTGTTGTATCTCTCTTTCTTTTGATAGAAGTCTCTTGTATTGCCTGCCTCAATGTCCGTAGCCAATTCGCTGAACGGGAGATGTCTTGCATTATGCAGGTCGCAGTTGGTGTAATCTCCACCAATCTTAATGTCCAGACCTTTCTTATCAGGATCTGTTTCTGCATCAGCCAAACGCTTCTTCTCAAGAACTGATTTTAAGTTCAGTACCTGTCCGGCATTACCACCACCGAAGGCTTTATAAACAATGCCTCCATCACCAATGGTCACGTCTGTATATTCAGCCCAGGTATTTTCACCAAGACCAGCACCATAGACAGTTGCCTGATAGCCAATTGCACGGTTAGACCATACGGATGCATTTACATTAACATGAGCATAAATGGTGCGGCGTGCATTATTATTGCCACCATAGAGACCACCGGCCACTTGTGCATCGCTGCTGTTGTAGTTCACAAACGACTCATACACATCGCAGGGATAGCGACTGTCTATACCATAGGCACCGCCAAAGATGTTGTTGGCAACAATGGTAGAGCCTGTGGGAACGTTGACGACAGTGCGACGGGTGACACCCTCCTTGTAGCTGCCGCCATATACATTCTTAATTTGTCCTTGAACGAGGTCAATGACTGCAGAAGCTCTGTCGGGATTTGCTGCAACAGAGGTTGAGTCAATCTCCATACCGAGTCCGCCGAAGGCTCCAGCACCAAAGGCTACGGTGTTCTGGAACTTCGTCATCGTCTGCGGAATATCAATAAGGATGTAGCTGCGCTCTTGCATAGAGTCGCGGTCAACTACATAATGCTGACCCTGGCCTGCACCATATATTTCGCTCACAGCGGTCAGCTCATTGCTACTGAGTGCCGGCTTGAAGTTGACGAATGCATTGCCTAAGCGGGGCTTACTGAAACCTTCCTTGTTTCTGCCATACTCGTCGCAGTAATCTCGGTACTTCGGGTCGGTATAATCATAGTCACCATATGCACCACCAAAGATGTTGACAACTCGGCCCGTGGTGTACTCAATGTAGGCAGAGGCCTTCAGCACACTGGGGTTGGTGGCAGAAGAAGGATTATATACCTTGGAGAGATCCTGACCGTTAGTTGTTCCAACACGTTCCGTGAAGTCGCAATCGGTCAAAGCCTGCTGTGCATCTTCTGCAGACGGATATAGTTCTGCACGTTTCTCGCAGAGGATTTGTCCACCCAAGTCATTACCGCCGTAGATATGGTCAACGACATAGGGGAATGCATCGATGATTTGACCATCCGTGGAACCACCATCCCTGTTGATACCCTTGCCAACATATGTTTCAGTGTGACCTAAGATGTCAGCGTTACAGGAGCCTGCAAAACTGTTGAATGTACGTCCGTTGCCAAGATAAACATGAGTGTTACCTGCAATGAGCGCCTCAAAGCTTCCACCGTAAATGAACTGATTCTCTGGGAAATTATCGTCTGTTCCATTAGCTGCGACATGATCGTCGTCCTCCAGGTTGACGTAGGTGCTGTAGCGGGCATCGTACTTGTAGTGCTTGCCGTTGAAAACATAATCGCTTGGCAAAGGAGTCTCGCCGCTGTTTTCACGGGACTTACCGATGGGGCCCATCTGTCCACCACCGAAAATCTGGAAGGTGTGACCGGCTCGGAGGTTAATAGTAGCGCTTCCCCACACTTCGGAGTCGGCACCGTAGCCGCCACCGAAGATGTTGAGGGCCAAGCCCAAGGGGTCCATACCCTGCTCGTCGAGGATGACGCCGGAATTGCGTTTCGTAATGGTGTATTCGTCGTTATTGTAGAGAAGCGGGTCTGCCTTGGTCACAAAGTCGAAGACAGCATAATCTCCCGTCAAATCAACGATATCATCCTTGATGTTGATAACCACGTTACCGTTCATGTGTCCGCTCTCGTAACAGCCTCCGTAGATGTTACCGCCACGGAGACGACGGTCGAACTCGTGCTGATCCCCAGCATTGTTCCTGTTGATGGTCCTGTTGATGTCGGTCGGATCAACTTGGCTATTATGACCATCTGTATAACAGAAGGTGTTCCATTCCAGTCCCTTCGACGGGTCGGCGTCGTCCACCCATCGCTTGGGCTGTATCTTCAGACCGGTGAAGTTGAGGATGAGACAGTCCTTGATGCTGCCGTCGGGGTTCTCCATGCCGCCGGGAGCCTGCTCAGTCTCCGTACCAATCATGCCGCCGAGATATCGTGCGTTGTAGGTGGTTGCGGCTATGTTGGCATTGTTGCATCCGCCCACGAACTTGTCGTAGATGATGACCTTCTTGTCGAAGTTGATGGTGTTGGTGCCGGGCCACGTCATGCTGCCTCTGTTGCCGCCGCAGTAGAAGGAGCCAATCTGACTGGAGTAGTCGATGTAGTTCTGGGGGTCGCCATATTCCGTGTTCTCGAAAACAACACTGGGATGAACGGACATGGCGCAACCTTCCATGTACTTGGCAAATCGTGTTTCGTCTGTCAAGTCCATCGTACTGAATTTATTATCTTCTGTACCTGTATCTTCGATTGCACCGGTTGCCACATTTACGTATTTGGCATACTTGTGCAGGATGTCCTCGGTCACCATATTAGCACCGTTGTCACCCAGGAACACCTTGTCGATGATGGCGTAGGAACCTATCTTCAGTTCTACCTTTGGATCTGTGCCCAACGGAACCGTTGTGTTCTCTGTCTTAAGGCTGGCACTGTTACCTCCAAGATAGACAGAACCCTTGACGACGGTAGGATGAGCGGCATCGGTTCCCTTGACGAGGATGGAGACCTGTTCGGCGTTGGGGCGGAAGATGTTGAGGGCCTCAACGGACTTGTAGGTCGGGTTCAGCGTGAAAGTATTGTCGCCGCTGTACAGCCTTTCCTTTTCCTGTACTTCATCGGGGTTGTAGTAGAAGTCGCGATAGCCGGGAATTGCTCCCAGGACGGGGTTGTCGGTGTAGGAGTAGGAACCGTTGCCACCGCCATAGACGTCGCCGTAAACCGTGGTATATATACCCACAGCATTGCCGCCGAAGACTCGGCCAGAGATGTCGTTACCACCATAGACATTGGTAATCTTACCGCTGCGAATGACTGTACGGGCAGGAAGACCAGCAGGGAATTTATAGCCTAATTCTGTTGGGAGCTGAATAGATACTGCATTGGGACGAGTACCATCGTCGTTCGTGGGGCGCACGTCGGCTCTTCGGCAACCGCCATAGACGTTGACGATGGACAGATTGTTGCCGCCGTCCACCGTCGGCTTGATATCGAGTATGAGGCCCTCTGGGTGGGTCATGTTGCCTTCGTTGCCACCGGAATAGACGTCGCGGATCTTACCCTTCTGCAGGTTCCAGACGGGGCGGATCTTCATCTCGGCCTTGTTGTTGCCGCCGAAGACGCGCGCCGAGGTGAAGTCGAAGCTGGAGTAGTCGCCCTGGAACATGGAGATGCCCGTATATTGAGCCAGGAAAGCTAACTGGCCCATGAGGGCATCCTGGTATTCTTTGTCAGAACCATATTTGCTTCTGGGGGGGAGCAGCGACTGAAAGCTCATGCTCGGGTTGTTCATGCTGATGGTGGTGTTCTGCGTTATGGTGGCATTGTTGCCGCCGCCATAGACTTGCGAGATACAGCCGCCGTTAATCTCCAGATAGGTCTTGGCAAGCGCAGGGGGACTGAAAGGCTCGGTGCTGGTGGCAACGACTTCGTCGCCACTCTTCACGATATAATTGTCGCCATCGCGCAGGGGAGTCCCGCTTGCGTCCGTATAGGTATAGTCGCCGTTGCCGCCGCCATAGAGGCTGCCGACGAGGATACAATGCGTATCGTCCTCCTCGCCTACACCTTCTGTAGCCATCGGGCTTGTACGCACACAGGCGCTCCAGGTGTTGTCGATGGCATTCTTTTCCGGATTCGTCTCCTTCGTCTCTCCGCTCTGGAGGACATCGGTGAGTTCTGTCGGAAGTTTATCCACGCTTGTATCGCTGGCACTGAGCGACTTACCGACGATGCCGGAGATGTCGTTGCCGCCATAGACGGAGCTGATGAGTACCACGCCCGAAGCGTTCTCGCCGTCGATGTTGACGAATGCCCGGCCCTCGACGTCGGCCATGCGGGCACCGCCGAAGACGTTCTTTATACGGCCGGTGCGGATGGTGACCTTGGTGTTGCCGCCCGTGTCGCCTTCGTTGCCACCACCATAAACGTTACCGCCAATGGTAATCTGGGCAGAAAGGTTCAGCGTACAGAAAAGCAGTCCCCAAAAGAGGAGCAGCCCCCAAAACGAATTGGGTCTATTGGGCATGTATGGTTTATTCGGTATATTAGACATATTATGGTGTCGCTGTTAACGTTATAGTCGGATTGTTAAGGTCAGGTTCTGAAAGCATATACAAGTATGTCGGCTTGACGAGCAAGTCAAGGGTGATAATATCACCAGCTTGCATATTTTCCATGTTCGTTATCTGGTGGCTGTTGATTTGATTCTCTGCCACACAGCCTTTACGTATCAGATTTTGAGGTACGTTGTTGTCATAGACGTCGTATGTAGTGCGGAGCACAAAGTCGTTACAAGAGTTGGGCACGAAGCAACCCAAGTAGCTTTCAGGAGAAGTCTCCTGAAGTTCCACCTCCTCCGGTCCGCCCTCGTAGGGGAAGAGGGTAATCGTAGAGGACGATGCGGGCGAGCCTACAGGTGTGTAGCTAATTGATGTTATTGGGTCGCTGCCCGTATTGTTAGCGGCGATTGTCACACTCAAATCTACCAACTCAGTGATATTGTTTGCCACAAGTTCTACCTTCGTTATCTTGATGGTGCGCAACTGATGGTAATCATGGTCGATATGAACCTTGAAGTGAAGGCCTGCATAGATATGGTTCAGCAAGACAAAGATGCTGTTCTTGCCCTTAGGACCACCCACATATTCAAATTGGCCAACAGGTACGGCAGAAAGGGGACCTGTCTCCCTTGTCTCTGTGTCGTCTGCCTTACGTACGCCCACAATGACACAGACATCGGTTGGCGTCAACGCATTATAGTTCTGAATCGTCAGCACAGCACCTTCTGCATATCCGGCATCCTCACCTGACGTATTGGCTCCGGGGAGTGGTGAGATATGGGCATTCACATTGTTCACGCCTTCACGAGGCATGAATCCATATATATAATATGTCTGGTCTTGTAGGACAGAAATTGTGGATTTCCATGTATTTCCTTCCTCATAAATGAAGTTGCCCACCGAGGTTGTTTTCACAGGTGTCATAAACACACCGATGGTTCTGTTTATTGGTGTGGTGGTAGGATAGAGCGTATTGAATGGAACATAGCCAGAAGCCGGATCGGGATAGTCTGCACGTGTGTCCATCCTCTGTATATCGAAGAAGGAGGTCGAAAGAGCCATCAGCTCCATCGTAGATTCCTTTGAACCTTCGTTTTCTGCAGGTTCTATAGAATCTTCACGGCAGCCTGCCAGCAAAAGAATGCCGACCAGACCTAATAGCAATTGTATATATCTTGTTTGACTCATAACTCTTTTTCTTCTACCAATTATAAACCGTCCTATCGACAGTTGATTTCTCGTTCCAATCCTTCACTGCCACCTGGATGACATCGAGCGTGATAGAACCGCCCTTCAGAATCTTGAATACATAGGTGTATTGGAATCCGGGTTGCCATTGCATGAACTGTGCTGGCACATTGGCTGTCTGTAACTCATTGGTCACAACTGCAACCTCCAACCTGTAGTCGCTCTGACTGGTTGCGGGCATGACATAATACCACTGGTCATCGACAGTGAAAGACGAGATGCTGCTTGCTGCCGCTACAGACCAATTCTCCTTCGTGTCAGTGCCTTTCAATGGATAGTTGACAGTGACGGTGCCACTCGTAGGTATAGTTCCAGCTACAGGATAGAACTTAATCAACGAGAGGTCGCTGTGGTCTGCCTCAAGACCATCCATAAATCTAAATTGGAAACGCACGCGTGCAAAGGGTTTCAAAAACTTTAATATCACGGGTTTGCCATAATCTGCAAGTTTGTCATTGCTGAACCACAGTTCGGTGAAATATGGTGCTGCATTTCTATTGGTCTCTGTCGTTGCATCGACTGTAGTCGTGAAGGATACCTTCGTGTCATCGGAAGAATCCACTGTCACGGCGTTTGCTATGCCGTTTCCGAGGGCATATGCAAAGAAGCGGTATGCTTTAGCTGAATAATCCCAGTACTTAATCAACTGATTGGTTCCTTGCCCTACATACTCCCAGTCATGTGTATTAGATGTTGTCGTATAAGCCGTGTTACTGCCATAGTTAACGATATAGCTTGGCATCACGACCTGATAGTCTGTATAGTTGTCGCCACTAACAGCGGTGTTCTTATAGCCCCAAACCTTGAAGGTCTTGTTGTCGAGCAAGTCCTCCAAGCCCTGTTCTGCACGGGAGATAGCAGTTCCTTCCTGCAAACTGCCGGCAAAACTGATGGACCGCTGTTGGTCTTCTGGATCTACCACCTCATTGCCTGTGCAACCCACAAGCCCCATAAGCCCAATGAAGGCCATGACGCTCATAAGTCTCACCGCCATGCGGTTCATATTATTGTTGTGTCTTGTCATGTATATTTTCGCATCGTCTCGGCACCGGCCTCGCGTGCGTAACATATTATTATATTATAATATATTTTTCTTTTTGATGCCCTGCAGGGAGTCGAACCCTGCAGAGCTTTGTTGTTTACCTCAGGAAGTTGCCCTGGCTTTATAGCCTAGGCAAAGTCCTGATGAGTTTTAGGGCTGGATCCTTACAATCTTGTAATACTTATTTGTACCATCGATAAACTCAACAGCATAGACAGTACCTGATGCGCCAGCTGTCCACTTCATAGCAGACAGAGTACGCATAGTGGTATTACCTGCGATTTCATCAGGAACTTCTGTCTCATAAGTTACACCCGTTGATACCGGAGTAATAGTAAGTTGTGTTGCACTGGTACCAGCCTGCCTTGCAGCAACGGTAGCCTCAGTAATCGGGCAGGTTGTAGCGTTGCTTGTAGTTACAGTGTAGAGCTTAGCGTTGGAATCAGTCAGAGTCTGAACAGCACTGCCCTTAACTACTGAAGCGTAAATCACATTACCTGTTGCATATTCGTTCTGTCCAGTCACTACTGTATCATCTGATGACGATGTTACAGCAAATGTGGTGATGCTGGGCTCTTCGACTGTTGTGATAGTCTCCTGGTTGCCTATCTCGTCAGTTACTACACAAGCATCAAAGGTGATAGGATCGAGGTCAGTATCAGTAATCTTGAAGATGTACTTGTAAGCATAGTTAGCCTGCCATTTGCAATATGCAGCCGGAACCTCGGCACTCTTGTTTGTCACCTCAATTGTCTCACCTGTATCCTCAGATATCAGAGTATAATCAATGACAAATTTCAGATTTGTTGTGTTTTCAGGATAAGGAAGGATAGCAATGGCCTCCTCAGCAGTTGCACCACTGGAGGTTGTCCCAAGTTGGGCTGCTGAAATGATGCTTGTTCCAGACTGCAGATAGGTCTGTGAGTCAGAAGATGCATTGGCAGTTACTAAAACCTTATTCTCTGGACCGGTAGTACCATTTCCATAAGTTACAGTGTAGGTGGTATTATCTCCTGCAACAAGGAACTTGCCATCAACACCGAAATTGGTTGTGCTATATGTCCCGTTGTACTTAACCTGTTTTACTTTCACCTTGTAACCAGGAATAGTCTCGTACATAGCAAATGAAATCTTGGTCTGGAAGTTACGGAAAGTAAACTTTACAACGCCACTATATGGGGTTGGTGGGGTTGTTGTTCTCTCAATACGGTCAGCAAAGAACAACTTGCTCAAATCAGCACCAGCCTTAACACTAACAGTGTATCCCTTATCATATTTGGTCGCACCTGTTGCTGTCTTAGCAACTACAACTTTACCTGCTGTTACATCATCATCCTTAGCAGAGAAAGCAGTGAAAACATAATTGGTTGCACCATTATCCCAATACTTGATGGACTGTGTTGAGGGTGCAGCTGGCGTGACGTTTGCTGTGTATGGCGATTTTCCTACATACTCCCAGTCATTTGTATTGCTGGTTGTTGTATTAGCTGTAGTAGCTTCATACACAACCACATAGTTTTTGAAAACCATGTTTTCAGCAGCAGTAGCTGTAGTTGTTGTAGCCTCATTCTTTTCACCCCAAACCACAAACTTGTTGCCAAGGGTAGCTGCTGCCTCTGCATCTTCCTGAGTAGCACGGGTCATAGGATTGAAGCCTGTTCCGAACTGGATGCTTCCGTCATTTACTTCCTTGTTCCCGACTTCACCAACATAATCATTGGTTGTGCAGCTGGTGACGGTAAGACCGGCTACGGCTGCAAGAACTAAATAAATTTTTTTCATAATCTCTGAAACTTTTAGTTATTATTAAATTAATTGTTTTTCTTGTTTCTTTGTTACCCGCCGAGGAGTCGAACCTCGGCGGGCAAATGTATTATGCTTGATGATAGATTACTGGACCTTGATAACCTTCGCATAGTAAACACCGTTGTTTACTGTATATTTGTCGAAGTAGGTCATACCTTTGACAGCGTTGTCTGTAGCACCCATCAACACCTTATCGGCAGTTTCATCGATGACATAGAGACCTGTTGTCTGCTGAGGCTGGATGACACAGTAGCTGTTAAGGTCCTCGGCTGCATAGTAAGCTGTACCATTGACAGGTGTAGTCTCGGTCTTTGCGGTGAAGACATTGGTAGAGCTGTTGTAGGTGTAAAGTGTAGCTGTAGCGAAGTCGGCATAAGCGATATTCGTAGCAGCAGTGTAGCTAAGTCCGTTGTCGGTAGTGTAATAGTAGGTAGTACCAGTAACGGCATAGCCAGAAGCTATATTATATACATAGGGATCAGCTGTTGTGCCTGCACCACTTCTTGTGTACAAATTGCCGACACCCTGACCGAGGAAAGCTGTAATAGCATCGGTAGTAGCGGTAGCATTTTCGAAATAAGTAACACCCTTCTGTACATCACCTGCAGTGGCTGCCTTCAAAGCGTAACGGTAAATGTTTTCGCCAACAGCACTACCTACAGTCTTAGTAACAGGACTGAACTTGTCGGTGGTAGCTGTAGAAGCTGTCTTGGTATAAACGAAAGCATAGGTACCAGCAGCTGGAGTGAACTTGGCAACTTTGTCGGTACCAACTGAGATGGTATTGCCATCAACGCCATATTCAACCTTGTCGGTCAAAGTCAATGTTGCCTCTGTGAGAACAATGCCATTACGACCCTTGACGGTACCTGTAGCAGCGTCGTCTTCCTGCAGTTGGAGAGCGTCGATAACCTCAGCCTCTGTCTTGCCAGCGGGAATAGTGTAGAGAGCAGCCTTGCCAGTAAGAGTCTGAACGATGCCGTTAGCAAGGTCGGGAGTAGATGCTGTTGTACCATCGTTTACAGTAACGAAGATGGCACCTGTTGAAGCAAGATACTCGTCGTTGTTCACGACAGTAGAACCCTTCTGGTAGGTGGTGATGCTGGGAGCAGATACAAGTGTAATGGTCTCCTGTGTTGCGTCGTTATCCTCTTCGTTCACTACGACAGCATCAAAGGTGATGGGATAGAGACCGGCAGGAGTGCTGTTAACAGTTAAGTCATCGGGCTTAGTGGGATCATATGGGCCTGTGAAACCGTTAGTCTTGTCGGAAATCTTGAAGATGTAGGTGTAAGCAAAACCAGCTTTCCACTGGGTGTAGATGCTGGGCACCTGAGCAGTAGCACCCTTTACATTGATAATCTCGCCAGAACCGTCGGTGCTCTCCAGAGTGTAGTTCACACGGAGGTTCAAGTTCGTACCACTTTCATTGGGCAGATACTGTGTGTAATAGTTATCCTTAGCCTGACCAGAGAAGGAAGCAGCGTTGGAGGTGCGTCCCAAGAATACTTCTCCTGTTGTCTTCTCACCATCCTCAGCAATGGTATAACTGAGATTTCCAAGTTCAACGGTTGACTTCTGAGTTGATCCTGTGCCATCGAATATGATGTGGGGCTGGTTGTTGTCGGGATCAGTAGAGTCAACAGTGGGGAAGTAAATGGTGTACTTACCAGTGTTGTAGATTTGGTTCTCGGTGGTAGTGAAGAGTTTAGGAGTAGCACCGGCATCATCGGTTGCAGCACCGCTGTAGAACTGAACATTCTTTACAGAATAGCCGGGGATGGTCTCGTAGATACCTACACGTACCTTGGTGCCAAGAGCACGGAATTTGAGTGTAACAGGCTGCTGGTAATCGGTCTTCTTTACTGTCACAAGTTCAGAGATGTAGCAGTCTTTCAGATCGGCTGCAGTACCTTGGAACGTGTAAGCATCAACCAAACCTGTAGCAGGCGATGTGGCAGCTTTTGCCTGAATCTTGGACACGAGCACTTCACCAGCGGCGGGAGTACCTTCATAGATAGCAGTCTTCGAGCCTGTAGACCAAGCAATGAAGTCATACTGGTCCTGACTGTAGTCCCAGTATTTGATGGTCTGACTGGTGATACCGTTGTCAGTAGCGTGCTTGATGGGTGTCTCGCCTACATACTCCCAGTCGTTGGAGTTAGATGCAGATGTACCAGCTGTGTTCTCGTAGTACTTAACAGTATAGTTGTCGAATACAGTGCTACCAGGAGTGCCAGTTGTTGCACCCTTGTAGCCAAATACTACAAACTGGTTACCGAGCTTGTCGGCTGCTTCTTTACCCACGAAATCAGAACGTGTCATGCCTTTGTTCAAGGAGCTGAACATGATGGGCTGATCTTCGGTTGGATAGGCGTTGGCCATCTGGTCAACAACTAAGTCGTCACTGGTGCAGCCGACAAGGGTTAGTCCTGTCACTGCTGCAAGAATCAAATAAAACTTTTTCATGTTTTTAAAATTAAAAAAATTATTAAAATAATTAGTTTTTTGTTTGTTTTTTTTCTTTTTTACTGTGGAGGGTTTACTTTGTTCTTTTTTTTGTTTGCTGAATTTGTTGATTATGTTAGTATTATATATGTATATGCTAAGGTTACTATTACTTGTCTTATTACATCGGGAATTCCCATGTTCCACCTTCCTCGTAGTCTTTAACCACGGCGTTAAAGCCGGAGCCACCTTTACGTCTGGGTATGGGCACGGTGTCCACGTCGAGTTCAATGGTGATGACACCGCCCTTGTATCGTTTGCGGACCTGATCTGTGACGTCAAAGACAAATGTAGAGTCCATACCGTTGTTGAAGGTCATGTTCAAGTCGAGATAATGGCGCTCGCTGTCGAGTTTATCATCAACATGTGAAACGCGGTTAGCATTCAGTCCGCAGATGCCGAAAGTCATAATGCGTCCACCAGCAATATCTACCTTCTCGCCAGCCTTAAAGTCCTTGTCGTTCTTCAGACGAACATTGAAGTTGACAGCAATGGCATCTGTGCCAGCAATGCCGGAGTTGAGGCTCGTAAAGCGCGCCATGCCGGAGAGATTTGCAATGCCTTGCACGCCGTTGATGCGACCTCTATTATTATGCAGGATAATCTGTGGTAGATAGATATATGTAAGTGGTTCAAGGTACATATTCAATTTCCTAATCCATATATCATTCTCCTCATCATACTCGAATCCATCGAGGTTTTTGTTTATCTCTACGCCCTTTTCGCAAGCAGAGAAGAGTTGTTCGGGTTCGTAGAAGGAGTTCTGATAGCGCGGCGCATAGTAGCGGGAACTATACATCGTGGTATTCGTGTACGCTAAGATATCCTCGTCGTATGAAGATTTCTCATCAAAGTTCAGACTTTGCACACCATCGATGGTTTTCACGTCGTTCCATGCCAGAATGTCCCAGAAGCCCCAGTCGTAGGAAGCACGGAATGTTCTGCCTGAGATGTAAGCATTCCTCCTTTCTATGCGCGTACCCTCCTTCTCGTTGCCAGTATAGTAGCGGCGCAAGAAGAACTTGGTTGGCTCTTCATACTCCAATTCACCGAAGATGCGACGGTCTTCGTCGTCCCATCCATAGTACCATTCTGCACGCCAATCATAGTTGATTCCGAGGTTGCCATCGTAGTTCCAATATGTATCGAGACTCAACTCCACGATAGGCAATGCCAAGGCTGGATTATCTATGTCGTAGAGGTGCAAGGGCGGCTCACGATAGCAACTCGAAAGTGCCAGCAGAGCGAGGAGCAGAAGTATCATTATCTTTCTCATTGGGCTCCTCCTTTCTCATGTTTCTCGTAGGGCACAAGCGGGTTGTAGTGTCTGGTGGGTGATGTACCGGCAGGCATCCTGACGCCGTCGGTCAGCTTGCGTGCCTTGCGATAGATCAGGTCGTAGGACAGAGAGACACCAATCCTGGTGGGACCTATCCATGTGAAATTATATTGACGGGTCTTGAAGAGCGATGGCTTTCCTTTCCAATCATAGTAATACAGATTGTCCTGATATGCAGGATTGACAGGGTTCTCCCACTGATAGGGGTCGTACTTGGTATGGAACACACCAGCCTGCAGCGAGAACTCGAGTTTCCAGTGTCCTTTCTTCGAAAGGGGCAAAACGTATCCTACTCCGACGCCACCGCCAATGCCTTCACCGACCCAGCCTCTCTTTTCATCGAAGCAGATGCCGTAGAGGCCAATATTTCCGTATGCTTGCAGGTACCACCCCCTGAAGGCAGCGCCCTTGCCTTCCGGACGGAGTTCGATGTCGCCGCGACGGAAGTAATAACGTCCCTCCAACTGATAGTTGCGCACCTGAAAGTATTTGTGTCCCCAATAGTTCTGCCACCAGGGGCAATCGAACGATGCTCCGACGGTGAAGTGACCTCTCAGAGGATACCATTCGACAGCCACATTGGGGATGGGACACCACTTGCCATAGCCAGGCATATAGACGCCATAGAAGAGCAGGTTGGTCTTAACGGACAACAGTTCACGACGTGGGTAACGTTCCACCCATGTCTCCTGCTCTGCAGGTTCTGCCACCACAGGTGTCTCGGGAATAACCGGAACGACAGGCTCCACAATGGGCTGTGGCTCGAGTTCAACCTCCACCACTTCGGGTTGCTTGAAGGTCTGAGGAGCATAGAAGAATAATACGACACGAGCAGCTCGCAAACGTGGGAAGTACTCACGGAAGAGACGATACCACAAGGTGCTTTGGCGGGTCGTACGCAATATTGACTTCAACTTGGCTATCTGGTTCTTGGGGAGATACTGGTCGCAGAGGGCTTGCACATAGCCATAGTCCTTATCACCCATGCGGCGCATCATGAGGCAGAGGGTGCGGTAGTCTTCGATATCGATTTCCATATCGAAGTCGTCGTTGAGGGGGATTGTAAGGTTCTGCTTGAGAAAGTCCAAAATCGTCTCGGCACGCTTTTGACCAAGGAACTTGTTGAAACGTGTGGGACCCTCGGGCGATGCAGCACCGCGCAGCATCATGTATGCCAGTTCCAGCGAGTCGCGATTGATCAGCGGGAACACTTCGTTCTGCAACTGGAGGACAAGCGAGTCGTTCTTAGGCAAATCATATTTGTTGACGGGGAAGATAACTCTTCCGGCCAGGTCATAGAACTGTTCGTCGGTCAACTTTATCGAATCCTTCTTGCTCTTGTCGATAAAGCGGATGTAAGAATAGTTGCTGTAGGCCGATGTATCAACAGGTGCGGGAGACGGCATGCTTGGAGCGGGCATCGCCATGAGCGAGCCGCTGAAGACAAACAGTATCAGAACAATGAAAAACATCGCTGTCGCAGAAGCTTGACTTCTTACTTTGCCGTACATATTATCCTTTGTCATAGCCATCTTTTTATCCCTTAAAACTTCGCTTCGTTAACGTCGCCTTGTTATAATTATACATGTGTGAGCGCATACACACATGCACGTTAGCCGCAAAAATACAATTTTCTCCAATAACTGCCATTAGTTAGAGTGGAAAATTGTGCATTTTTTAACTTTCTTTAACCTTCTGCACCCAAAAGCCTTGTCTTCTGTGCTGTGAAAAACATCTGTTTGGAAGGATGGGTTGCAGCCTGTCAAAGAGAGGTTACAGTGTTGACGATTGATGTTTTGCGTTGTCGTTTTCTTTGAATGTTTAAACTCTTTTTATTTGTTAAATTGTTTTTTTAAAGGTTTCTTTCTCGCTGTGGCAAAAACACATTATTTTGCGATGCAAAGTTAAGACAAAAAAGTCTGTGCCACAATAGCACAGACAAGATTTCAAGGTTTTTGGGACAAGATTGAAACAGACAAAGACAAAATCTAAACCATTTTTAGACAAAATCGTAAGCTATGGGGTGATAATGTCATCCTTTTGCAACAGTGCATCTCTGCGATAGTCGGAAGGGCTCATGCCGAAGTGCTGGCGGAAGCAATTGCAAAAATAGGTACTGCTGCTGAAACCGCTGTCAGTCGCTATTTGCACGATGTTCTTGTCGGGCTGTTCTACCAAAATTTTAGCTGAGTACTCCAGCCGCAGATGCTGAATGTAGCTGTTCAGCTTGGCGTAGTTGCTACCCTTTGAGAAGATGGCGCCAACACGTTCCTTCGTCAACTGGAAGCGGTCCATGATGGTCTGACGTTCGAATTTAGGATCAAGGAAAAGCCGCTCACGAACGATAACCTCATGAATGTAATGGAAGAGTTGCTCGTCAGTGGCAGTTTCGATTTCAGGAGCGGTCGGAGGTTCCTGTAATCTCATCTCCTCGAAATACTTCTTTTTATAATAAACAGCATCTGCAATCTTGCGAGCCAGGAGGCGATTTCTTCGATTAATTGCCCGATTTTTGACTGAAACGATGACCATAATGACGAAGAACAACAGGGCAAGGATGCCTATGCCTATTGCAATCAGAATGAATCTGTTTGCTTTGGCCTTCTGCCGTTCGGCGGCCATCTGTTGCTGCAGAGCATTGTAGCGGGCTATATGCTCGCGAGCCATAGCATCGTGTACGCCGCGCTCTATCTTCTCGAATGCTTCGAGCATGTTACCATATTCGCCCAGGGAAGCGTAGGCAGCAGTGATAAAGTTTTGTGCCTGACTTCGGTAGAAACGAATATAGTCGGCTCGCTTCTGGTCGCTTGTTGGCTCGTGATAGGACCCGTCGTGATAAACATCGGGGTGCTGCTCATAGTCGTCGAGCAGTTCGTTAATGCGACGAGCTAAGGGCAACGTCTCAACATACAGATTGTGGGAACCAAGCACACCAATCTTTCGTTTCAAGGCGACAATCAGGGCGTCGAGTTCATCGAAAGTTCCACGGTCCTCTTCCCTGAGGAAGGAAGTCTCGAGCACGTTTATCACGCTATCGAGTTTAGCCATTTCCAACTCGTGCTCTCCAATGTGATGTAACGCCGCTCCCAACTCGGCTTCTGCACGCAGGGCACAGGTCTCGTGGCTCTCTCCCAACTGATGACATATATCGATATATTCGAGAGAACGCTGCATCCACTTTGTCGTATCGTTCTGCATTCGAGCGGTATAGATAAGAATCCCAAGGACATCCAGCTGATTCAACATATCAGTTTTGATGGAATCGTGGCAGAGCAAACGTTCGCCGATGGCTTTGGCCGAGTCAAAACGGATATCTTTTGTGCCACCGAGAAGCGAGTCCACCTGATTTGGCATCTGGCAATAACTGTAAATCCTGGACCTTAATATGTTGGCACGCACCTCACTCATGTTGCCGACAATGACTGCTGAATCAACGATTTGCAACGCTTTGATCGGTTGATAGCCATAGATATTCATGGCAGCTTGCTGGGTGTAACGTGTGTTGACTGACTCGGACACATCGTCGTCACTCAAACTTGATTCAACCTTTTTGTATGCCTTCGTACAACTTACGGCCAGAACCGTATAAATAATAAATAGGTATAAAGTGTGTTTAAAATGACAGAAACGCATCATTTTATCTCTTTTCGTCGTTGGATTTAATGAGCTACTGTTTACAGATGCATAGCGAATAAGCTTCTCAACTTGACTTTTGTTGACGCTATTTGATTACAAAGTTACAACTTTTTTGATAAACAGCCTACAACTTTATACATTTTTCTACATTTTTTTACTTTACCACCCCCCCCCGTTAACATTTGTTAATATATGCAGTAGTGTCTTTCATAGCGTTGACATGTATCTTTTTTACCAAAGAATCCACTCATAAGACTGGCCACAAAAACTCGTGAACGAGAAGGATTTTGATGTTTTTCTGCAATGTGTGATTTTTTTTAAGGGAAAATGAATCACTATAGAAAAATATTCACTATCTTTGCCGCAAAATTGGAATAGAATGACAATATAAAAAGATAATCGATAAATGAAAAGGACTCTCATTACATTCATCGTTACAGTGGCTGCTTTGTTTGCCGCCACACCCTATGCCATCGCTTATGACTGCGAGGTGGACGGCATCTACTACAGCCGTATCTCGGCCACAGAAGTGGAAGTGACCAACAAAGTATTCTCCGACCAGAACTACGCTGCATACACGGGCTCCATTACCATCCCCGCCTCAGTGACCTACAACGGAAAAACCTTCAGTGTGGTCTCCATTGGCGACTATGCTTTCCGCGATTGTGCATCCATCACATCCATCACCATCCCCAGCAGCGTGAGGTCAATCAAGAGCTTTGCTTTCTTCAACTGCAACGCCATGACAAACGTCAACATGCCTGCAAGCGTGACAGAGATCGGCATGGGAGCATTCGAGGGTTGCGCTTCACTCACTCAAATGGTGTTGCCCAAGGGTATCGTGGCTATCGAGAACGAAACATTCTTCGGATGTAAGTCGCTGAAGGGCGTTGTCATTCCATCCAGTGTGACCAGCGTCGGCGAAGAGGCCTTCTCTCGTTGTGCCTCACTCATCTCCATCTACTGTCTGGCGAAAACAGCTCCCGAGTGTGAGCCTAACGCCTTCTCGAAGGTGGACCGCACATGGTGCACGCTGTACATCCCCAAAGGCAGCAAGTCTTACAAGGACAACATCGTATGGCGCGAGTTCTTCATTGAGGAAAGCGACGAGAAGTCGGAAGACATCAACCTGAACGCTACGGCAAACTCAAAATAATACACTTTTCCATACAATAAAAGAACGGCTGCTCTTGCGGCCGTTTTTTGTTGCCAGATGTCAGGAAAACTATTGACTTATGTAAAATATTTTCGCAACGCGTCTTCGTCTAAGCGCTTAAAATTGCTTTAGCCATACCAAAATACCCCCAAAACGCTTAAAATCGATTTTTCAGTATCCATTTGGCTTTCAGAAACTTATAATTTCGTGATAAATGGAGGTGTTCCTAAAAAGGACAGGAAATATGTGTTTTGAGA
>ODAI012894441.1_pt1 | contig 37368 bp, 33 predicted proteins | sample 1539321 | NCBI WGS metagenome assembly ODAI01 (sample SAMN02144231, study PRJEB22623) | gut metagenome | biome: sheep rumen | host: Ovis aries | place: New Zealand
GCCTAAATCAGCTGCATGGTTCGTTTACAGAGTTGCATAATTCGACTCCTCAAATTTGAGGAGTCAAAACCCTTATTTTAGGTCGGCTAAATAAATCCAACCATATTGTTATGCTCTGATATAGCAAAATAAAAAGACCTATCAAACAGATTTCTCTGCTGATAGGTCTTTGTTTACTTTTACTATCCTTAACTGAATGACCTTATGGGATTTCAATACTAATTGTGTGACTTTAGAGATTGAAAATCTCTTATCTAATTAGCATTGTTAAAAAAAGAGGGGGCGGTTGTTTTTTTTTGTAAATATAAGTATCTGTGTTTTAAATAAATGGAGAATTATACTTAAATTCTTTCCACTTATTAGCAATTTTAATTCTACTTGAGTTAACTAAATCTCCAACAGTGAGTTTACCATGCCTTATATCATACTTAACAACAAATTTATCTACCACAATATTAGAGTCGTAAGTACTTGCTACAAGTTCTACACTTTCCCCAGTTCTTAGGGTTATCTCGTAATCATCACCCATGCTGAAATACTTTTGGGTATCACATGGTACAAAATTTGTCTTAATCTTTATACTCTCATCAGATACATCTTCTACTGTGATATATCCATCAATTACAACATTTAGCTGGTCAATATCGGTAAACATCCCCGAATAACCACCACCACCGCTGATTATACGGGTAGCATTATCAAAGTCTGTTGTACATAATGGTAATAAATCTTCACCTATAACAGGCTTCCATATATCCCAGTCGTAATCAAGAGTATTATAACCTTCATAATTAGCTTCTAATTCAGTCGATATTTCAGCATAAGGAGTATTATAAGGTATACCCCATTCGGCATATACTGGATAAAGTGCTATAACAGCCACTGCAATCAATACAAAGGCTATTAAATTTTTTAATATGATACCGTTTGCTTTCTTTGAATAATTGGTTACTTTTGGGATTTTTTCTGTTTCTGATATATTGTTATTCTGATTATCAGGTTTCAATGTTTCATTCTCTTTATTATCCATAGAACATCTCCTAATTTGGCTGAATATTCTTACTAATCTTCTTATTATAGCTTTCAGTCCAAATTACCACAATATTTTTTATTCATCTTCATCATCTTCATCTTCATCTACTGATATTCCTGCATTCATTCCGATGGTAATGATATTCTGGCTTAATTCCCAAAAGGTTCCTATAATACTCATTCCTAATATACCGAAAAAAGCAAGAATAACCATAGTAGCTATTCCGGCAATAATATTGATCGTAGTAGGTATATTTAAAGTATCAAGCTGCATATAAACACAAAAGCCATATAATATAGACGCTACAATTACAAAGAATATATTAAAATAAATCAATATCTTAAGAAGTTTTGTCCAGAAATTTTTCATAGCTATTTTCCTTTTACTAATATTATATTTATACGATTTTGCTGCTTTTTGATCTGTTACATTTCCAACATAATGTCTGTAAATTGTCTTCCGTAGTACATCCACCTTTGGCAACAGGTATAATATGGTCTATTTCAAGTAAAAGATTAGGTTCTGCAAATGTAGAATTGCCACAATATCTACAGGTAAAATTATCTCTTTCCTTAATATGCTGACGCAGTTTACTGGTCATTAAGGTTCTCTGTTCTTTTACAAAGGCAGACATAGTAAGCTTACTCTGCAATTTATTAACAAGTTCAACTATAGTTTCCTCAGTCATAGGAACAGTGAATGACCTTTGTGCCATTCCTCCGTCTGATGTATAGGAAAACTTATACTCAACGGTTAATACACTTTCACTGATATTTGCAAAACCAAGCCGTGAATAAAAACCATCTTCATCATTTTCCATAATGTATGACGGAACCTCAGATAAATACTGTTTATAATCTTTCTTATAATTTTCGATAATCTCTTTTGCATCTCTTAATGTTTCAAGTTCTTCAATAAGATGCTGTAATTTCTGTATCTGTTCCGGATACTGTTCTTTATTAGGATAGAAATACTTCACAATATAATCTATTGGATTGTTTTCAGCACTTGCAAATACTGTTGCTGATACTTCTGCTGTAAACGGAGTAATACTCTTTTGATAAGGGCGAATATAATTATATTCATCATTGTTAACAGTTTCATTTCTAACAACCCTTGAACCAAACAGTTTTGATATAGACTGTGCCTTTTCATTGATATATTCATTAAAATCTTTCTGAGTTTCCATTAAAGAATTACAGGTTTCCTTAATCCTAATAAAATCATCAGAATTATAATAATCAATAATCCTCTGGTTGCGTTCAATTATTTTGTCTACATCCTGCTTTATTCCAAAGATAATTTTTTCAACAATGGTCCATTCATCACTGTCTAAGGACTTTATTTTCTTTATGCTATTTACTGTTTTATCAAGTAAGGAAGATATTAATCTATCTAATTCATCTTTATCTTTTGTAATTACAAGAATATTTTTCTTTGCATTTGCTAAATCAATAACATCATTTACCATTTCATAATAAAAATGTTGCTTTTCAGTTAATGCTTCCTGAGTCTTTTCTTTTATAAATTTGTTATATTCTGCCTTTCCCATAATAACGGAAGGATCTGATAACAGACTATCAATAAATTTTCTGTTAATTTCTATTATCTTTTGATTAGAACTTCTTCCTGCTGGTGAAACATATGAAACATTAATACTATATTTAGAAAGATTTTGTATATCACACCTTAACTCTTCTTCAAGCTTAGAATACATTGGATAAGATTTAAATTCGTTATTTTCAAGGAAATTCGACAAAAGAGCAGCATAACTCTGCTTGTATCTCAAAACATTATCAGCCTCGACGAGTTTATCCCTGTTTTCTTTAAAAAATTTAATATCCGTATAGCTGTCAACGGCTTTTGCTGATTTTAAATTAACAACAGCATCATAGCCTCTATATTTCCAATGCGTCATAGATAAACTTTGTAAAGCTTCATTGTTTACTCTATTGAACTGGGCATTTCTAATCAGCCAAATAATTCCTACTGCTACAGGAATTAAACCAATTAATAAACCAAATAAACCAGCTATGATAAAAATATTATTTTCATTAACCATTAGATAAATCTCCTTGTAGATATTTATTTTTAATTCTCTAAAGATATATGAAAAATATACTTTTTTAAATAAAAAGAGACATTTACAATAGAAAATGTCTCTTAAAAAAGTATTATTAGATTATTTATATCTATGTTAATTGTCTGTTATATCAGATCCTTCAGATATTTAGGGATAATTCTATAAAGCGTTAATTCATCGTTTTTATTCTTCATACATACCACCTCTAAAAAAGCTGTGTTTCCACAGCTCTCTTCTCAGTACATTCGTCCATCGGATAAACATACCCTCGTCAAGTATCCACTTATCGGCAGGATCCTCCACTTGAGCTGTATTGTACCAATATTCTTATGCGTTGTCAAATAGCTCTTATATATATATATGAAAAATTCTCCCAGAAAAAGCTTCAATGCTAATAAGTTAAGCGAAACGGTTACAAAAATAGCACCCCTCTAATCTCTATCCTAAGAAAAGTGTGGTGCTTTTTATGTATATTACATTACTGATTAGATTTATCATTATTACACTTCTGGCATAACATCTGCAGGTTATCATCTATTATTCTGCTTCTCTGAGACCAAATAATGATATGATCTCCCTGCATCTGTTCATAAGCGTTATCTTCTTTCTTCCTTGTATTGTCAAATAAATATAACCACATGAATTTCCTAATAAATCCTCAATACAGAGGCTGATATTGTTCTCAAATGTAAGTCCCCAGTATAATTCACTTCCAACCCTTATCGGGGATACGGTATGAGCAAGAGGTATCATATTAAGAACACTCTCTTTAGAAATATCCGTCATCATAAGAACAGCATCACACCGTCTAAAAGCAAACTTTGAAAAGTTCTCAATACATCTTTTGTATAATGAATCGACCAATACACCGGCTATAGCCCCAATAAAACCACCAATTATTGCTGATATTATTATTATCTCCGTCATATCATTTTCCTTTCTTTCAAAGGTCGAATATCTTTATTTTTGTTTCTGTAATTTGCATAAAATTCATTTTCCTTATCTGTCCATTTGATTACGAATAGATTCCTTCCAGTTAGGATTATTCATCTTTACATGAATGATGCCCGAAATATCAGTAGGCATTTTTACATCACCATTTGATACGATTGTTACATTATCGAGATGACATTTATGGATCAAATATCCTAATTCAATAAATACATTAGGACGAGATTGATAATACATATCATCGCCTTCATGAATTTCATCATCAGCAGTCATGACAACAATGGCTTTAGAACATACTTCGGATTCTCTTACAAAAGCATCCCATATTGAACCTGTATGTTTTGAAATATCCAAATTATGAGGCACAAACTTTAAGGTATTTTGAATAAAATCCTGAACCTGTAATTTTATAGCCTCGCCTTTATGTGCATATACGATAAAAACATCTTTGTTCATATCTGATCTCTCACTATTATTTATGGGTTGAGAGTTGATTCCTAAATCTTCAGGTATATCTTCCATTAAAATCATTAACCAACTCAATAAATCAGGATGATGCTTTTTAAACCAATCACCATTATTACTGTAAAATTTTGCTTGTTTTATAGTATCTTCGATTGCTTTATCATTAAAATTTTCAGATTTATAAAACTTCTCAATGTGGTTTAACCACATATTGTACGGTAAACCTGTCGATGTTACTGCATTACCCTCGTCAATAAGTTTCTGTATCTTTTCTTTCATATCAAGCACCTACTTTCTTGCGAATAAGAATACGAGTATATAAACCCTTACCATTGAATAAAGTTTATGTCATCAGAAAAATCCTGCCCATCGTGATAACGACTTGTTCCTAATGTATCAAATCATTTTAATACTTTCGTCTAAAAATCTTTCAATATCCTCATATGAATTAACGGTATAAGGTATTTCGATTAACGGAATACCTATTTTATTAGCATACTCACGCTCCAATCTGCAAATCAGATATAATCTGTTCAGATTTATCCATCATCTGCTTCATATAATCTTCCATATACTGCCAATCGGGTTTGCCTGTTGATGCGATAGGAAGCCAAATAGACTCTTGTGATACCTTATCCCAAGTACATTTATTTTCATAACCAAAATGTGATTTAACACATCTTTCAATCACACAAGCCATAAATTGTAACACATATTCAGATGTGCAGTCCCATAAAGGTTTTACCAAATAAGCATTATATAAAACGCCTGTTCTTTGAGGTTGAGCATATACATCACCTGTAGATGCTGCACCATCACCAACAATATCTATTGTCATTTCAGCAGAATCCCAATCATCAGAACGACCATAATACATAATTCCATTGTTGCTATGTTTAGCATTTACCAAAGGTAAATTAAATTCTTCTGTCTGTTCTGTTGATACATCTGTTGCCTTGTTGAATTTCTTGCAACATTTCAAATCTAACTTCTTAAACAAGTCACCAACTTTGAACTCACCCCATCCACTCACATCAATCAGATGCTTTGTGTCATCGACTTTTTTCAGATTCTCAAGGCTTTTTTCAGATTCTTCCATTACAGCCTTCATATAGGATTCCATATAATCCCAATCAGGCTGACCATCAGGTGTCGCAGGAAGTTTAAGTTTCAAAGTACGAAGATTTTTGCTATTCAATAAGTCAGAATATCCGAATTTTTGAGCAGTGTTCCTGATAATTGAACAAACAAACAATGCTCTTAAATCATTAAGATTATCATTATAAAGCATTGAGATACTTGCACCTGAACCGCCTCTACCCATAAAATCATTTTCTTGCCAAAACGCTGAACCATCCAAAGGACTTACAGTAATACAATGTCCTTTATCAAGTTCTTCATCATCTTTTGGTTTAAGACGATTTGCAACACCATTATTGAAGGCTCCCGATGATACATAATTAACATCACCTTCTTCATAATTCTTTTCACTACGAGCAGAAGGTAACTTAATATCAAATAAATCCCCAAGAACAAATTCTTTCCAATTACTTGTATCAATCATATCAGCCACCTCACTTACCAATCTTGATGCTCACGCCAGTATCATCACTTGATACTTCGCTTGCATACAAAGCAGTATTAAGCAACTTATCACCGAACTTCTTGGTATCAATACCGTTCTTGAAGCAGATATAATCCATAGCAGTCTTTTTGAAATCTTCCTCTGAAATCTCAAAAGGCTTTTCGGGCATCTGATATGACAGATGTTCATTCGGATTTATCCACTGTGCTGTGTTGTGCTTGGTATCACGAAGTTTACTGATACTGTCAATCCAATAATCTTCGATAGCCTTCCACTTATGTTTAATGTCCTGTCTGCCCTCATTCTTAACGGTTTCAAGACCATCATCTTCGATATAGCATCCGAAGATTTCCTGTCCGTTCTGAGGCTGTCCTGTCTTAAATACGAAGATAGAAGTAGTAACACCTACACCAAAGAATAAAGGTTCCGGCAGTTTGATAATCTTCGTAAGTGTATGATTTGAAAGAATACGCTTGATCTGTGCCTTTGAAGCCTTTTCAAGTTTCTTATCAGGTAAGATAAAAGCACAATCTGTTCCAGCTTTAACTGAATCGAGTACATTCTCAACAATGGTCATACAGCCATACTTGTTCTCGTAAGGAGGGTTCATCAGAACCTTTGTGATAGGCTTTGATTTAATCCACTCACATGCTGAATCAGTTCTCATATCATTCTGGTCAAGATTGGTCTTACCGTCTTTATGAATCAGCATATTTGCACAGGCAAGAGCATAGATTTCTTTATCGAACTCAATGCCAAACAAATGACCTTTACGGATTTCCTTTGCCTTATTGGTATCATAGCCACCTGCCTCACGCATCATATTGGACATACCTTTAACAAGAAAAGCACCTGAACCGCATGTGAAATCCCCAAGATAATCATTCTGAGTCACACCAATAAGACGATACATAAATGATGTGATATGTTCAGGAGTAAAGACCTGACCTGCTTCGGATTTCTTCTTATATCTGTTGAACTCATTGAAGAAGATACCCATTACATCTTCACCACGCCATTCATTAGAATTGACGCAATCAGATATGGTACAGACATCATCAATGAAATCATTGATGGCTTTCTGATTTTCGGTATAGTTCATCTCAATCTTCTGATAAACATCTTCCAAGATATGTAATTTCATATTCTGCTGTTTACTGTCTTCCAAAGATTTATTGATGGTACTTAAAATCTGACCGTGAAGCATTGAGAAATCTCTGTCTTTCAGACTTTCAAGCCTTGCTCCGTATCTTTGAGCAACTAAAGCACAGGCTGTAAAAATCATCCGGTGATACAGGTTCTTAACACCGAAATTGACATGAAGATTATTATTGATGCTACGGGTAACATCATAGATTTTCTGTGTCGGGATTCCCTGCTCATTTACCAAATCAATATAGAATTTCTTAGGCTGAATTTCATTCGGAATATCAATAGGTTCATTGTTAAAGAACCCAGCAGTTTTATATCCGTTGTGAAGGATGCCAATGACTTTTTTCCATCCTGCATCCATAAGGATCTGACAGTTCTTCTTGATTTCATCGACAATCTTTTTAGTGCCAATGTCCTCATTGCTATTTTTGGTTTCAAGCAGAATAGCAACTGCATTTTTATTTTCAGGGATATACCATCCATCAGGCTTATCCAATACCCCTTTAATACCTAACTGATTAAAAGTGGTAATCTGCCCTGTTCCCTGCTGAATACCTTTTTCCTTTTCATTGAAGCCAAGAGCCAATTTATCAGCATCTCGGACTTCATCTTCGGTTAAAAACTGTGCCATAAGTTTATTCCTCCATAGTTGTAGAAATCTCTACTTCTATATGAAAAATAAACTTTTCTGTTTTATTTTAATTTTGTTGAATTCAATAAGAGCAATAAAAAAGAGCAATAAATAAGATCAATAAAAAAGAGAAGTATCTACTCCCTCTACCAAAGCTTGCAGATACTCCTTAAACAGTGATTTACATCATAATAAAAAACCTGCCATCAAGAGTATTATTCTTAATGACAGGTCTTTATTTTTGAAGATAATATATATTATCTTACCACTTTACGACTCCTGTTATATCCTCATCATATATGGGGTCTGTATCGAAATCATAAGGGGTGGTTGTTATATCATCTGCATTATGCCTTATAAAAGCATTGTCTACTAAATCATCTGATCCAATATATTCAACAGTATCATAAAAACCGTTTTCAAAGGATATAGGACTTACTATGCGGGTTTTAACAGACGGACTTCCACTACCTGACAATCCTAAATCAATAGAAAGGATTTTTGTATCTGTTCTAATGCATTCATATTCATCGGCATATTTATTCCACATCTGACCAATCTGAGAATTATTCCATACTTCCAGCTTTTCTTCATCTGTCATATAATTATAGAAGAAAGCATCTCCTATCTGTGTAAAACTGGCAGCGCTCTCACTGGGTAATACTTCTTCGTTATAATGTTCATCGTAAAAAGGTTCATCCCACTTAGGACTTCTTTCCCATTCCATTGTAAGGAATGCAAATACTTCCTTATCTCTCTCCCTCTTCTGCTCACCGGTAAGCACGCCCTCAGTATCAATCATTATGATATTACCGTCGGCATCATAATAACCGTTATTTGTTGCAACAGGAGCTTCTTCTTCAGTACCCTCTGTAGCTTCTTCAGTAGCTCCTTCCGTTGTACCTTCAGTTTCAGTAGTTTCAGTTACTTCTTCTGTAACAGTACCTTCAGTTTCAGTTACAGTCTCTCCCCCATTGCCACATGCAGTAAGACCTGTTATGCATACAGCTGTAAGTAAAAGTGCTAAAAACTTGTTTCTCATAATTTTTCTCCTTTTTTTCATTTGTCGGTATTTCTACCATTTTTAAGCTTCATTTATATATGAAAAATAAAAATTAACCAAAAAATCGGATTATTTTCCATAAAAAAAAGCACATTTAATTTACCATATATATCATAAAATAGCAATAAAAATGTGCCAAGAACTTATCATGGATAAAACTATACTTTTAATCTTTCGTTTTTTCGTTTGAATCAGTATCATTTGTATTTAAAATTTCGGGGTTATATTTTTTTATTAAGGCTATAAGAATATCTCCCTCACTTATAGGTTCTTCGGGAATATCTATAATCTGTATTACAGGTTTTATTCTTTTAATTTCATTCATATCCATCCTCTCCCCGTTCTGGATTTGTATCTTCTATAAAATCGTCTGAGAGTTTTTGATCTAATTTTTGTAAATTTGTATTTGCTAATATTTGTTGTTTCTGATCAAATGTTTCTGCAAAACCAAATTGATTTATTCTTTCCTGATTTCCATATGGACAATAATCAATTCCCATAGCTGTTATCATTTTTAAGGTTTCTTTTACAATTTTTTTTGATTCATATTCGTTTAATATATTTGAAAGTTCATATTCTTTTTCTGGATTTTGTATCTTCCATGATATAATTCGGCTATTAAAATCGGGAACAATATTATTTAAAAATATTGAAACTATTCCTTGAAGTTCCATAAAATCTGGACGCATTAAAAACGAAATTTCGCCATTTGTATTGATGATTTCCATTATTTTTATAGATATATTTTCTGTAAATACATATAAATCATTTATAGAAAATATTCCATTACCTGTATGATTATGAATATTGACTATAAGCAAATTTTTATTTTTATTTGCATTTTCAATGATGTTTTTTACCCGATTATCGTTAAATATTAGAACTTTTTTATAGTCTCCTTTTGTAATCAATACATTTTTCTTTTCCTGTTCATCTATCCTGAATACTGATGAAATTTCTTTAAACTGATTTAAAAGAGATTGTCTCATAACATTCTGGGCTTGATCATGAATAAACAGATTTTCTGCTTCTGTTCTTCCGGGAAATGCAACATAAGGAATTCTACTAATTACATCATGACTAAACCAGCCGGGATATTCTTTGCTATCCTCAATGGCTTTTAATTCCTTTTCTATGGTTTCATTTAACCAGCTCATAAGTATCTCCCTAATATATAAGTTCCTTATAGATATATTCCTTCTCAGATATCATCTCGTTCATCTCCTAAATCCTTTTCTGCACTAATATCCGATTCGTCCAAACAGGCTTTTATGCCACCTGAACTTCCGGAATTCTTTGATTCAGAAGAACCAACATCATTTAGTTCTTCTTTTTTAATTCCACTCAAAGTCGGCATGGGTTGAATTGTTGAAATTTCATGAAAACTTTTTGCTATTTTTTCAGTAATATCTACAACATCTTCGGACGATAAACATAAGTCTTTATTCTTTTTTAAGGGCAGTAATCTTCCTGTGTTTCTGAGCAGAAAATCTTCGGAGTTTATATAATCAACACCGAATTTAGTTCCGTTGCTGCCATTGTATATAACAGCTTTATATATTATCTTTGTTCCGCTTTCTGCTTCAAAATTCTTACAGAAACTTTCTGACAGAAGATGTTTTGTCTGTCCCTCATCAGCGTCCGAACTATGTTTTACCTCCAAAACGATTGATTTTCCCAATTTATAATCAGAAATAACAATATCAAACTCTCCGTTAGGCAGAGGAGACACTCTTCTAAATTTATAAACATTCAGATCATAACTGTTTCCTTCGTCTCTCAGTATATCTGTAAACAGAATATCTTCCATTAGCTTACCTTCAGTTATTTCTTTATATATTTCTTCTATCCTATACCAGTCTGCCTTGTTATATATCGTGTCCAAACCTACATTTTTTGCAGACTCTATAAGCATTTTACACTGAGAATAACGCATTCCGGGTTGGACAAAGTAATAGCTCTCATCTTCAGTACCTTTAACATCCATGTTCTTTGGAGCTATCATTTCTATTTCAATCATATATTTTTTCAGCTCACGCAATAATTCATTATCAAGATGGGCTTCCAAAATGTCAGACCGATTATGTATACGAAGGGCTTTTCTAAAATCAGCCATAAATTCATACTGCTTTGCAATCATTTCATGCGTGTTTATCCCCCGTCTGGTTAGGACATCAATCAAATCACTATAATTAGCAGATTCGTCAAAATCCTCCCTAAGATATTCAAAAGATTTTAGGTCGGGATCTTTCATTCCCGTTTTAAAAATTCTGTCATCACCTATTAAAAACTCCTCATTACTCATATCTACCATTCGCTGAATATAAGTAACAAGTTCGTTGTTCTTATATGCCTGATACAACTTTTTAGGAGCATTACTGTACCCCATATGCTCAAGAGGAAATAGAAAATTATTAACAATAGCAGTATCAAGATATTCGGTACTTACTTCATCATTATAAAAAGTTCCTTCAGGATCAAGAGTACCACCATATCGTATATATTCAGACAGATTTTTCCCAAGCAACCGGTTCCACTCATGATAAGGAATATATGTGGTATGTATAAGGTGCGTCCTATCAGTAAAATTCCCCATTTTCTTTGCAAGAATAAAACCAAGCGATTCCGTTCCGGTCATAACTATCCTGCAATTTTCTGATGCACATAAATCCGGAATAACCGCAGCATTAGATACGAAGTCAACAAGTCTGGTTGCTTCGTCAACAAATATATATTTTTTTTCTTTCTTTATATTCGCTTCCTCTATTTTATCCTTCAGATCGGAAATACAATCAAAACTTTCATATTTTTTTCTTTCGCTCATTTTTGCTTTTTCGCAGTATATATAAGCACAATTTTCATATCCTAATTCGTTAATAGCCTGAAACATCATAGTGCTTTTTCCTGTTCTACGAAGCCCACTGATAATTGTTACTTTTTGATCTTTTTCATTTATATTCTCAAGCATATTAACATATAAGTCTCTTTTTTCTGGCTTTATTTTTGCTTCAGTTTCAATTCTTAATTTTTCATCTACGAGCATATACATGATTAGTTACCTCATTTATTTGTTTTATATATCCAGAATGTTGATACTTATGTTTTTGTTTTTATATACCACAATTAACGATATATTTATCCATGATTATTATAACACCCATAAATTCAGACTACCACACATATTTCCCCTAACCCATTTCATAATATATTGCGAAAATTTAGGGCAAAATACTATATTTGTATTTCGCCCTTTTAATCTTCCATTTAGGTTTTAGAAACCGCCTATATCCTGATAAAGCTTTTCTAAAGCCTCTTTCCTTGCCTTACCTTTAAGCTGTGATATTGAGCCGGGATTCTCAGCATAATTACCCATAGGGAACTTAAGTCCTACAAAGGCATTTCTTCCTGCTTCCCATTTATTATCACTATCACCATATAAGCTTCTCATCATTGTAACGGCATTTTCATATCCGGGTTCAGTCTGTTTAGTGACAGCATAAGACTTATGAGTATCAGGATCTGTATAAACCTTTGTTGTCTTTGAACCGTCGGAATACCACCCCGTAAATGCCCTGTACAGCTCTGCATCATTATCGTAGTTACCCTGATCGCCGTAATGAACCTCTCCCAATGTATTACCGGGGATAGTATCATTAATGGTAGGATGATTATCAAGTCCTGTCTCATCATTATCCAATAAATCATCAGTTTCAGCCATCAAAGCATTTACTTCATCAGTGCTTCCATCAGTCTCCTTACCGATATTATCCGTAAAGAATGTATAAATTTTAGTGCTTTCAATAGCACTTTTAGCATTCTTCTTTACGCTTTCAAGGTCATTCTTTGCATCCCCGTTATCAACATAAAGTATAGCATCTACAGGGTTGGATAATAATGAAAATCCCTGAATATAAGGGCTAAACCAAGTATTTATCCTTATATTCCAGTAAGCCATCCATATATCAAGGTTCCAGAAGTTATGTTCTAATACACTGCCTTCAAATGAACTATCCCTTAAGAAATAAGTCATCTTGAAGTTATCAAGCCCCATAAGACCTTCCCATGAGTTCATAACAACTACATTTACTTTTGCTGAAAGATGTCCTCCACAGTGACCCTGACAAACACCTATTGATGTCCAGCATCCGGGATCATCTATGCTGTGCCAGTCATCATGTGTATGTTCCTGATATGAACAGCAGTCAGGGCAATGAGTATGGCAGGGAACTTCTATCGTTGTTGTATAATGATAAGATGTTATTGTACCTCCTGAATATTTATGTCCTGTTCTTGTAACCTCTTCTTCTCTTGTATCATTATCACCTACTTCATCACAAAGATCCCTGTTACATTCTCCGGAAGCATCTGATGTATGGGTATGTTCCAAATGTCCACAGGTTGTAGCATACCATGTCCAACCTGTATTACTATCATCATAAGCCGTTCCATTTAATAATTTTCCAGATTTATTTTCATAGGAAGGATCTTCACCCCTTTTAAGAAGCTTAGGAGTATATCCGTTAAAAGGATAATACTGGCAGTTTAAATAATCTTCCTCATCATTTGACCATTGGAAGAAATTTTTCCCTCCTTTGTCTGAATACAGATGAGTGCAACCTATATAAGTAGTGTTATTTTCTTTATATGTAAATGCAGAACCAGTAGGATGATCGTTGTCTATTTCTCCATTTATTTCAGATTCTCTTGAAAGTATGGTATTTTCATCTGCATAATTACCCGAAAATTTAAGTCCTCCGGTATCCGGATTTTTCCATACAAGTTCTGTACCTATAGGAGTTCCACAGGTATTAAAGTTTGACACTTTAGGATTAAGGTAAGATGCAACACTGTTAACAGCTTCCTTACCGTTTACCATAACAGTTCCTGTAAGGGAGAATCTTTCCTGCCCGTTATAGCCATGGAAGAATACATTACTGCATCCGTCTTCTCCACCTCTTAAAGCCTCTTCCCTTGATATATTAGTTGTTTTATTAGCAGTAACCCATACAATCCTTTTACTAAGTATCTGTGAATCATCATGGTTATCTCCTACAGTAAGAACATAAGGAGACTCGTCCTTATCATCAGTGTCTCCGTCTCCGTTCTTATCGTCATAAACAGACTTATTATGTGAAGCTATAAACATATAATACATATAAGCTTCAGCATTCCTGAAGTTATACTGTGATACAGGATCTACCATACGGTAATTAGCCATAGCAAGTGTCGGAAGGTAATTAATATTTATGCTTCCAAGGTCTGTTCTATGGTCTGCATCAACATAAGTATCAGCAAAAGCTAAAGACTTTGTTCCGTCTGCATTAGTAAACATTGTAGTATTATCAGCTTCTTCTCTTGCCCAGATTGCTCCTATACTTGAACTATCTAAAGCCTTATACCAGTTATAATGAACATTATCATTTATAGTCTTGTCTTCTATGTTATAATTATCTCCACCTCTTCCGGAAGACCACACCTTATTGTCATTATTGTCTATAAGATAATGCATCTTAGCATCATTTCCTGCAACAGTAACAAAGGTAGTTCCCATCTCATAAGCCGTTTTATCCAAGATATACTGGTTAAAATTAACTTCAGACATATCCGGATGAACGATTCCGTCAAGATCAGCAACAACCTGTGAATTATCAGAGAATATAACACTGGTTACTGTAAGAGTACCGAACCATAATACTACAACCTCAATGCAAATCACGGCAACACATAAGATACCCACATATATCATCCATTCACCGTCGGCTATGATTCTTGTAATATCAGCAGTTAACTGGGCTGCCTTTAATGCAAGGTCTGCAAGTCTTGCTGATAATTTTGCAATTTCAGCAATGGCTTTATTAGCTACTTTTTTGGCAGCACTCTTAGAAGCCTTCTTTGCTGCTGACTTTGCAAAGGCTCTGTTTTTTGCTTTCTGCTCTATTTTATTAAGTCTCTTTACATTCTTTGCATCTTTGTCTATCGTCTTTTTAAGATTTCTCTGCTGTTTACGGATATTTCTTAAATTATCACGGCGTTCTTTAGTATATATTTCCTTTTTAACCCTTCTCTTATCTTTAGCCGTAATTTTTTTATTCTGACTTTGTATATCAGTAAGTCTTTTCTGATAGTCTGATTTATACTTAAGGACCTTTTTGGTTTCTTCATCTACTAAATCACGATATTCCTTTTTATTAGCCTGATGAGATCCCCTTGATTTCTTAAGCCTTTCCAAATATTCTCTCTGTCTGTCTTCCTTAAGGATCTGAGCGCCCCTTCCCCTTTCCATCTTATTACGGGGCTTATTCATACTGCGTTCAATATTCTTTTTATCAGCATATAATCTATCAAGCTTATTTCTGGCTTTATCAATATCGTTAGTTGATCCATGAAGCTTTTGATATTCAAGATTCTTTCTTGCCGAATTAATGCTTGCTGTATTAATATTTCTTCTTATTTTATTACTTACATTTATGGCATTTTTAACTACTTTTCTTGTGTTATGGACAGTATTTGCTGTAGCCATTACCTGAGAACCCACATCTGAAGATGAAAATCCTGTTATATTGGCAAGGGTTCTGATACCCCTGTAACCCTTATCTGTAAACTTACCGTCATGGAAACCGGTGGAAACATTCATATGACAGTATTTTTCACAGTCTGTAAGTTCCTTTAAAGCATCCCTTATAGAACCTTCCCTTGCAGAATCACCCATTGCCATTGCATTCTTTAACTTTTCTTCAAGCTGTGACTTTGCAGAGGATATTTCTTTTAATCTGTCTTCAGAAGAGCGTGCGTTACCAAGGATATTCTTTAACTCCGTATTATTCTGGAGATGTGAATATCCTGCATTCTGAATGTCTTCCAAAGCATATGCTTTTCCAACTGTCCCTGAGGCAGAATAAAAGTTTCCCTGATTTGCATAGATAGAACCTTTTTCAGAGGCTGAATCCCTATAAGTATTAAGGAGTTTATCCCCTGAAAAGCCCGTATCATTACCCTTTCCATCAATAACTGTATATGAGCCGGTATATTTGCTTACATCTATTACCTTACCCATATTTTCAGCAGGTTTAACGCCATTGGAAAGATAAACTTTTGATCCGTCATCTAACTTTGCATGGACAAAGGTATTACCATTTGAATCGGAACGGATTACTCCCATATCCTCAAGGGAATTCTGTTTTGTGGCATATCCTATCTTGTTAAAATAATCCCTTGCTTCAGGATCCCTTTCAAAATTTGTAGTATTATAAGCCAGATTAACAGCCATTCCCTGAAAATCAACATGGGCATTCGGAGCTGCAATTGACATTATATCTGCAGCCGTCTGGAGTTTCTTATAACCTAACTGGACATTGTTATCCTCGCCTTTTGTGGTTTCTTCCACAAACTGCTTTGTAGAATAAGCAAATTCTCTAACAGCTCCTGATGAACCAGTCTTTTCATTATTTAAGACACGGTTAGTATCTATTTCCTCATCAAGAATCTTTTTCGCTGTAGGAATATATGCGTTATTAGGATCATTTAAAATGGTATAGGTGTTTGCAGTTGTATTTGTATCACTCATAGTAAAAATCCTTTCTAATTGAATTTTTTGTGATTATATACTTATTACCAGATCTTTCCGTCATCTACAGGGGGAACATAATTATCTACATATTCCTTTGCATATTCATCTCTGTAGCTTTCTGCCTTAAGTTCCGGGGTATCATAATTGTTAGACTCCTCTAACGATACATATTCCGGTGTAAATAAAAGCCTTACTACATTTCCTCCGACTAACTCTCCCTGATAAAGCTTTTCTTCAGAAAGGTCTGTAGGAGTCTCCCTTGTTAAATAGCTCATAACAGGATTTACAAGATGAGCTATAAGAAGGGTATCATTACTGTCTTCATTCTCGGAAATTGATTCCATTTCTACCAATGTAAAATTGAATATCCACATTTTATCCGGTTCTCTTCTTACAGAATCTTCCATCTTCTTAAGCCTGCTCCATAACAGTTTAAGTTCAGTATCATCATATGCATTGAACTTAATATCCATCTGTATAAAGTTAGGGTTAGCCCTATTATGATGAAGTGTGTATGTAGCCTTGGAAATCTTATATAAAGTCTGTTTATTCTTTGAATCATCATCCTCTTCTGCGGCAAAGAATTGATATGACCCTACGGCTTTTGCTTCTCCAAATTTATCCGTACCACAGAATCTGTTTAAATATCCCTGAAATGTAGCCTGTGTTAATGTTTCAGTATTATTGTTATCCATAATTGTCTCCTTTTTATGCAAAATACACATATTCTTTCTTATATATATGAAAAAAAAAGAAAAAATCATATTTTGCATATGTTTTTCTGATTATTTTTCATATATTTATAGCTTTTAAACAGATAAACAGGGAGTTAAATATGGGAAAAATATTTAATGAAATGAAAAAATACATAAAAGAAGACATGGAATTAGCTACAGAAGATGAAATTAGTATTATTTCCGAAGACAATACCCACATAACCTTATGGGATTATTATAATGACGACCTTGACAGGACTTATACCTTAACTGATCCTGATATTATCGACAGTGATTTTGTTAAGGATAGGATAATCATAACTGAAACAGCTAAAGATCTTGTAGATATTGATATTGATGATTTATCTGATTATTTATGCAGATATGCTAAAAATTCCCTTATAAACCTCGAACAGATAATATTCATAAATGATACCGAAAAAGACTTTGATGAATTATATGAAAGAAGAGACGGTTATGACTGGAGAGAATGTCTTGAAGTAAATGACCTTCCCATTGATGAATTAGGCATTATGTGGTTTGAAAGGTCAATGGTATTGGTAAATATAGGAGAAATACTTAAAACCACCGAAGAAATGGCTAAAAACGGTGAAATATACCCGGAGGATATACCTAAGGAGTTAAATATAGGCATTGTAACCACCCTTCTCCATGAATTAAGGCATTTAGAACAGGCTAATCCCTATATTCCTGCAGAAGAATTTAACCAGATAAGCATTGATAAGGAAGCTGATGCTGAAGAATATGCAAGGGAAATATATGATTTCCACCCCATAGATATATTAAAAGATATTGATTATGAAGAGGATAAAGAAATTTAATAAAATAAAAAACGGAGGTGAATAATTATGAAAAATTTAAAAGAAATATTTAAAAACAGTTTTGAATATGGGAATGAGGTATTATATGAAGAAGACCATATAAATCTTTATGTTGGGGATTTATCTGAAATCAGGGCACTTATGACAAGTGATAATCATGATGCATTAGAAATGCTCAATGATAAATATGAATATGGGGAAGATTATGAAATAAATTTCTATGCTGATTATTACCCCCATACTGATGAAGCTATTCTTCGTATAAGTCCCGTATGTGAAGACGAAGATATCTTTGAGGATATTAATTACGCTATATCAACGGCAGATAAGGTAAAAAACAATATAATTCTTCTTTCCGAAGATGAAGCAAAATCATTAAAAGAAGCCATTAAGGAATATGCAGAATATGATATAGAAGAATTTATGGACAGCAGAGATGATATTTAATTATAAATAAAATAACCACTCTTTTAATTTAATTGAGTGGTTATTAAGATAAGCACCATTAAGATAAATTTGTCCAATTACATCTCCTTTTCATCATCTTTTTCTGTCAAAGTGTTAGGTAAGAGCATTGTTTCCATTTCATCTCGAATGTCGTTAAAGTTTACTGTGGAGAAGTTTAGATAAACGGATTTGCCGTTTTCATCAACTGTTTTGTACTGGTTATAACCATAGATACATGATTTAGGATACACATCGGTCAGATTGTTGATATCTTTTTGTTCTGCAAGCATTTTAATGATATCTTCCGTGCTCTTTTTCTGAAGCATTTTCTGTGAAAAATGAGATCGTCCGATACTTGATACTGCATTACTGAAGGCATCGTTCTGTCGCCATAAGAAGTAGTTTACTACTTCTGATTCAGGGATATTGAAACAACGGGCATCGAATGTTGTACCGTCAACCGCACGGCTGTCTAATGTCTTGACATATCTCCTTTCTGACGCACTCATTTCACCGGGGAACATGTGAAGTTTGAGATGTTCCACACTTTGTTTAAAAGTATTATTGAAGTGAAGCGTTGCCATAGATTCAATTTCGGATGTAAGTTTCTGCACCTCATAATCAGAGAATTCACTCTGATCAGGATTATCGTAATTGATAAGAAGTGAAATTTCGTCGCCCTGCGTATAGATGAATTTTGCGTCCTGTATGTTTGTAAGCAGATATGAAGCGGTGGATTTCATCGCTTTTGTTATAAACATATCAAAAGGCTTTATCAGTCCTTTTGTTAATGTATTGAAATCTTGGTCGTAGACACGCACGATTACGGGCATTTGTCTTGTGAGCTTGCTTTTAGCAGGTTCTTCGTAGTACGCTTTCATGCGTTCTCCTATTATATCTTTCATGAGGTTCTGCTTCTTTCTTAATTTAACATACTTATTGAAGTTCTTGATCCTTATCGTTTAAGGATTCTTCAGTTAAAGTAAGATTATTTGCCTTTAATATATTGAGGGCGATTACAAGTGCAACAAGACATTCATCTACATCTTTCTCGTCAAACAGTGCGCCACAAATAGCGAGCAGACCACTATTATAGGCTTTAGTCAATATATCGCCAATTTGTTGTGAGTCGTAATGCTTTAACTGCTCGAAAGTAGCACCGTATCTTTTTTGTGCCCTATCCATATCCTCTTGTGTATATGTTATTGCCATAGATACCTTCCTTTGGTTACTGATTATCAGTATCCTCTTTATTATCCTCTTTAGCGCCGGAGATATCTTTAATGGCTTCTTCATCTCCTGAAAGAGCAGAAAGAGCCTTATCAAATTTCTTTGAATACTTATTAACAAAGAGATCCATCATTTCATCATGTCTTGTTGTAGTCTTTTCTGTCATTGTTTTATACCTCGTTTCTTAAAAAATAAATATAAAATGATCTGCTTTATAATTATATATGAAAAATAAAAATTAACCGTATTTTTTATATTAAAAAACTCTCTATATACAGGTATATAGAAAGTTTTTATACAATATATAGTATCTTTGTTAATCTCTGTCTTTTATATTTTCTTCTTCTATATTTTCTAAAAATCTACAACGGGGCTTTATGATAGATACTATTTCAGAAACTTCTGTTATCTTATTATTAGCTATATTTATAGCAACATCATACATTTCTTCATTAGTCATATCCACATCATAACCATTAGTAAGAAGTTCAGCCTGCATAGAAAGAACACCGGTTCTTTTATTTCCGTCAATAAATATCTGATAACGGCAGAAATCAAGTAAAAATTTAGATGCCTTATCAAATATGGTAGGATAAAGGTCTTCACCAAACATACCCTGATAAGGAGATACACAAGCTGATTTAAACAGATTATCGTCTCTTATCCCCTCTTGACCGCCATATCTTTCTAAAGCAATAGAATGAAGTCTTAATATATCATCTTCAGTTAATTTTTCTTCAGGGTTATCTGCCCCAAGTTTCTGTAAAGCTTTATCAAACTTATATAAAAGAGCATTATTTTCTATAAACATCTGTTTAATCCCTTTCTCTTTCGTCTAAATTCCAATAAGCTAATTCTTTTACCATTTTATCGAACTGATATATATCCTCGTTTTCAAGAACATACTCCCCATCTTCATCTTCTATATAATTCTCTTCTTCAAGTTCATTATCATAGAAATTTTCTCCATCATAATAGATTTCTCCATGAAAACCCTGTTCCTCAACCCATTCAAGATAGAAAACGCACTTTTCAGAGAGTTTTTCAAGAAAATCTACAGGAGCAGACCAAGATGTAGAAAAATGTATTGATAAAATTTCTTCATTATCTATATTTATTATTTCCTCTACAGAAGTATCCGAAGCATTCCATTTACATCCCCAGTTATCACAACGCCAGTTATACCAGTCATAAGATCCATATTTTTCTTTATTTTCCACATAGGTCTTACCTAATTCCTCTAAAGAAGAAAACTTATAATAACCTACAGAATATGGAGAGGTCTTATCATTTTCTATAGTTTTCTTAAAATCTTTTTCAAGCTTTTCTATAAATTCTTCTATACATTTCTTACTGTCATATCTGGGATACTTATCTCTTAAATCTTTATACATATCGAGGTTAATATCCCTTCTAAGGATATTTCTTATCTCTGTCTTTGTATTTCTCTGTTTATAAAGATATACTGCAATAGCCTCGTCCATATGACTCCCGGAAGGAACATCTAAAGATTCAGGCATAGGACATATAATATTAAAATCAACATTTCCGTCTTTATTTAATACATATTTAGCATCTTCTTTTTTAATTCCTAATGTGTTATTAACCCAGTTTGGCATAATATTTTCTCCTTTACTTAATTAAGTTTTTTATTTATATCTCTATATGAAAAACAAAAAGAAAAACAGCTATCTCATTGTTTAACAAACGCTTTAGCATTTGTGACTCAAGATAGCTGTTTCCTTGTAGCTCAAAGCCCTTAGGATTTGAGCATCGTGTCTTCTTCTCTCACGGGAGAGAAAACGAATACGGATATAAGCTAAAGACTTATACCGGAAACCCAAAAGTTTTTAACCTCTGAGTTTCTGGGGCTTTTAACCCCAATCGCAAAGGAGACTTGCAGGATCCGTGATCCCTGCGTGGGCAGAAACAGTTAATACCTGTTCTCCCGAGACAGCCGGAAATAAAGGAGACAGCTTTTATCCCGACTGTCGTTTATAAATAAGTGGGGAGGGGTTTTCACCCTATATAACAGATTTACTGTACTCCCCACAGACAGAAGAATTTTGTATTACCTTACCTCATCATCTGCTTCAGCTCCCTTGGGCTTCGTACTCATTACCGTAAACAGCTTTGTATCTGTCGGGAACCTATCCTCAAAAGGAATTACCTGTTTACCAGCCTTAATAAGTCCTCTACCGGATTCAACATTTGTTACGAACTCCATATCATTATCTGAAAGATGAAGGAGTTCCTTAAGCATCTGTCTGTCCATAAGAGACTGATTGAGCATATATACGAATGAAGAGTTATTGATGATAGCTCTTGCGGCAGGAGAATTAAGCAGATCTTCCACATTCTGCGTAATACCTGTAGGAACACCCTGCCATTTTCTTGCTCTCTTCCATACGCTCTTTAAGAACTCTGCAGTGGAATTATTATTAAGAAGGAGATGGAATTCATCAATATAGAACCATGTCCACTTATTCCTTCTTCTGTTTTCCATCATCTTATTCCATACATCATTCATACATACCTTAAGACCAAGCTCCATAAGGTTTGTACCGATACCCTTGATATCATATACAACAACCCTTGTATCGAGGTCTACATTAGTCCTATGAGCAAAGGTATCATAAGTACCGGTCGTATATGATTCCATTATCAGTGCAAGGTTCTGAGCTTCAGGCTGAGGCTGAGAAAGCAGAGCATCAAACAGAGACTGCATTGTAGGACAGTAGTTTCTGTCAATGGTAGGCTTTCTTCCGGTCTTGGGATCAGGAGGAAGAACCTGAAGATGCTCAAGATAAGGAGTATATATCTGTCTTACGCATCTGTCTACGATAGACTTCTGGGTAGGTGTAAGGACTGCCGTTGAGCCCATCATTGTCTCAAGCATACCACAGATAAAGTCCATCTTCATTGCTATAGGATTGGAATCGCTATCCATTGAGGTATCAATATCAAGGTCGAAAGGATTGATATAAATACCGTTACCGGGAGCAATCTTAACAACAGTTCCATCAAAGGCTTCAGCAATAGGTGAATATTCTCCGTCGGGGTCAATGATATATACATCCGCATTTGTCTGCAGTATTGCTGAACTCATTTCCCTCTTAGCTGAGAATGATTTACCTGAACCGGAAGCACCAAGGACAAGTCCGTTATAGTTCTGCCCGAAACACCTGTTATATACGATAATGGATTTATTAACAGAGTTAACTCCGTAATAGAAACCACCCTTATCCATTGTATTAGCCTCATTGAAGGGAATAAATACTCCAAGAGCTTCTGTTGTAAGCATCTTTCTCATGAATGTATCGTCCCTGCCCATAAGGAGTGAGGTCTTAAGTCCTCTTTCCTGCTGCATCATAAGAGGCTGAATACCGGACATATACTTCTCACCGATATCCTTTATAATCTTTCCATTAGCCTTAAGCTTATCCTCATCCTCTGCAAAATGAGTGATTATCACAGATGAATAGAAAAGCTTCTGGTCACGGTTCATAAGGTCGTCCTGAAGAGCCTGAACCTGATCCATGGCATTCTTTAAGTTCATGGGGATCATATCAGCATTATATATGCCCTCTTTAGCAAGATGCTGCTGTTTCTGCATAACTTCTGCCGTAATGTTTACAGACTGGTTATGAACCATCTTCAGTGCCTGATTCTGAGGCATTGCGTTGATATGAAGAGTAACAACAGACTCAAAGTTAACCTCTGAAATATCAGAAAGGAAGTTGGTGTTCATCCAGTTAGCAAGCCTGTCAAGATACATTGACTGACCAAATCTGTTCTCTCCACACTGGAATGTATTTCCCTTAAACTTAAGGACTTCAGGGGAAATAATATCCTTTGTAGTATATCCCTGTTTCTGGGCAGCATCAAAGTCACATACCGTATTACCGGATAAGTCATGCTCAAACCAGTAATTAGGTTCACCCCTTAAGATATTACTCATAACCTCAAGACGCTCTGCAAGGCTTACTTCCTTTATAGAATCCTTAGTAAGCTTCTTGAAATTATTCTCTATCTCTCCCCCGATTTCCTGAAGCTTCTTCATAGCCCTTGCAGTATCATTTTCCTTGATGACTATGGTAATATACTTTGAGGTGACGATATTATTCCTTGAAGACTCAAACTTGCTTCTTATCATGTCGGACATCTCATGACGGTAAACATCATACTTATCGCCCTGATCAACAGGAAGTATGGACTCAACACCCGTAGTCTTATCGCCCTTGCCGTTAACAATGGTAAAGAAGATATCCTCATCAGGGTTAAGGGAGTTCAAGAACTTCTGATACTGGTCATAAATCTCTTCCTGATCGTCATCTGAAAGAGTCTTAAAAGAAATATCCTTAAACTTAAAACATTTTGAGAATACCCCCGGCTCTATCTGTATAACGCCGTTCTTCGGATATGCTTCAATATATCCTAATGTCTGCTGAACAGTCTTAGGAATCTTAAAGCTCTTCTTTGCTTTCTTATTCTTCTTACTGTCCTTATTTGATGTCATTTTCTTCTTATCTGTTCCCATCTTTCTGTCTCCTTTTTTCAAAAAATTATCACAAGCTTAAAAACCTATGTTTTTTATTACACTTAATATATGAAAAAATATGTTTTTTCTTATTTTATGCCCGGAAATTCAGCTGATTTAGTAACTTTGAACTTACTCTTCTTTTCCTTTTTCTTGTTCTTGCTGTTCTCTTCTTCAGGCTTATATTCTTCGCCTTTTTCAGCCTTTTCCTGCATTAATTTAAGCTTTTCTTCAAGACGCATCTTTTCATCATAATTAAGCTTGCAGTATTTTTCATAATCGGGAAAATGTATTTCTTTCTTACGGACTGCAGGAGCAAGGAAATTATCTATAAGCAAAGGCATTGCCACCTTTTCAAGAGGCATTCCCATTACTTCTACAAATCCTACAAGCCAAGCAGGTATTGCAGGAAGAGCTGAGACAATTATTGCCATCTGCATACTTTCCATCTTTTTACCCAGTAAAAAATACCCGAGAATAACCAATAATACACAGGCAGTTATTGCTATACACTGTCTCATTGAAAAGTTACCGATAAGTTTTGCCTTATATTTAAGGACATCCTGAGGCATAGGTTTTTCTATCATATCTTTTGTCTCCTTTCAGAAATCAAAGGTTTTATTATAGTTTGGTTTTAAGCTCCGAATACATCATTTACATAACCTAATGACTTAAACATGATGGATACTCCGGCTAATGCTACAGCAACAAGGGTAATACAGCTTAATAAAGCATCTCCACCTGACGAAAGCATTGCACTGACATCGAGGGATCCACCCCCTCCTCCTGAACCATACTTTAACAGGTCATCTATTATATTTTTACTGCAGGCTCCAAGCAGAACAGTTGTAAGATTACCGATTATTATAAGAACTCCACCCTGACAGCAGAGGGCAAGGTATTTCTTAATGTATCTTGCACCGGGTCCTTTCCATCCGTCATCAGCAAGCATTCCGAAAGGTATGCCCATAAAGGCGGCACGGATCTTTATTTCAAATATCCTTGTTATCTGAACAATATATCCACAGCATACAACAATAATGCCTGCAAGAAGAATAAAACCTGCAAGAAGAACACAATATATAACTACTCCTACCCAAGCTTGGGGATTAGAACATTCCATACTGCTAAAAGTTGTTACCTCTATATCCTTTGAATTTATTGCTGACTGAATGCTGGTACAGAAAGCATCTCCGAAATCATCCATTCCCTTTGTTAAAACACCTACATTTGCACAGAGAGTAAGACCAACACCTAACCTTGCTGTACTCTTAATAAATGTTTCGGGAGTTAACCTGTCCTGAATTGCAAGGTCTATTACTGCAAAGAGCCAGCACGCAAAGGATATTACGGAACCGATACCTGCTGCAATAGGCTGGATGGTATTTACAAGAGTATTTGTTGCTTCGTTTATAGCATTAAAAACTCCGGCATCTCCGTCACTTTGATTCTTAAACATGCCACACATTGCGTCTCCACCTTTAGAAACAATATCCAAAGACCAATTTAATACAGAGAGACCAACTCCCATTAACCAATCACCAAAACTGTAAAACATACCTTCTGCCCCGTCAGCTATCATGTCGCTTATCCAGTCTGCACTAACAGGCATAACAGGGAGATTATTTATAATTAATGTTAAAATCCTTAACAGAAAATTCATTTCCATGATTTTTGTCTCCTATATAAAAAAATAAAACCATTAGGGGGTGAGTCACTAAAATCTCACCCCCTGCCGGTCTGTTTCTTACAGTGATGAAAGAATAGGTCCAAGGACTGCACCGGATACCGTAAGGAAAATACCGATTGCAAGGTCACGGGCAGCTGCCGGAACTGCATCACCCTGATCATTACGGAAAGCCATGATAAGCTTAAACGCACCCATCAGAGCGATAGGAATACCGATAACTGCAAGAACCGGGAGGAGCTTACTGATAAGATCCACCATCTTGCTCTTACCACCGTCTGCTGAGACAACAGGATTTGTCATAAGCTCAAGTGCTACAAGAGTACCCATAGCCTGTACCTGTGTCTTCTTTGAAACAATAAAATCTTTTACCTGTTTAAACATAATCTTTTTCTCCTTTGCTTATGTTTATCTGTGCATAATAAATATGCATTTTTTGCTACAGTAATATATGAAAAAAAAACTTTTTTTTTATTTATTTTTTATACAAATAAAATTCTGTAATACATTAACTTTTAAGTTAATGCTGAAAGAATTTTATTGATAAACAAATTCCTTTAGGAATTTGTGACTCAAATTTATAAAATAAAAATAAAAAAGAAGCTTAAATTTATGGTTTAAGCCTCTTTTTACTGTTTTTTATTTTAAGTTTCGCCGTCTGTATCTTCCAAAAACCCTTCGTTTATATCATTTATGTCATTATCATCCGTTATATTATTATCATCTTCTTCATCATCTCCACCTAATTCGACTACTCCTGCGTCTTTAGTATCACTGTCTCCGAAAAGGAGTTTCTTACTCATTTCATTCTTTACTTCTTCCTCTTCTTCGGTCTTATTTTCCATAGAAGGATCATAACGGTAGATATTTACATATTTAAACTGTTTTGTTTCATCATCATATCCTTCATTCTCAAGGATCTCCCTTATCTTATAACCTTCCATATATACTATGGTATCAAAGGTCTTAAGCATTCTCCTCGCTTCATCAAAGGAATATGATGAACCGTATTTTACAAGGTCTGCAAGCTTATCAAGGGTTTCATAAGCATTGGTACTATGCACGGTTAAAGCAGCATAACCTCCGGCATTTACAAGAGTCATAGCATAACGCATCTCTCCACCCTTAACTTCACCGATTATGAACTCATTACAGCCCTCAACCAAAGCCATTTTAGCAAGGTCTTCCAAGGAACAAGCCTGTTCTCCGTGGAATCCATGAGTTACATGCTTAAACATGAATCCCGACTGCTTTGTATGAAGCTCATCATTTTCCTGAATAACAAGAGATTCCCTTGTCTTGGGAATATGCTCTATGAAAGCATTAAGGGCAGTACTCTTGCCAGATCCGGGAGGTCCGGCAAATACTATACCTCTTGATATTTTTGCTCTGTCTATAAGGTAGAGCTTTACATCTTCATTGAGCATTCCAGCCTTAATAAGGTCATCAAAGAAAGGCTTTGTCTTGGGAACTTTCCTTATATGAAGATAAGGATAATCAACAGCACATACAGTAGGCGAACTTACCGTAAAACGCATGATATAGTTAGGATCATGCTGGTCTGTAAAAGTAATTACAGGATGAGACCATATATCAACCCTGTTCCTTATTGCAAGACCGTCTACAAACCGGAATAAGTCCTGTTCATCTATGAATGTAGCATTTGATTTATAAGCCTTACCTTTAACACGAACTCTTATGTCATAAGGACCACAGATTTTGATATCGGAAGTATCCTTGTTATCTATAAGAGGCTGTATTACATCATACTGGAACATTGCAAGATTAAGCCTGTTCATCATAACCTTATAGTCCCATTCTTTACTCATTTCAGTAGGAAAAGTCCTCTTAAGATATTTTCCTGCTTCCTCATAGAAATGTTCAGGTTTTTTTTCACCTGACTGATACTGTTTGAAAAGATATTTTTCCTGAACAGTGAAATATTTCATTGTCGCATTATATATCCTCTCAAAGTCTCTGGCTGACATATGTGTTCTTTCTCTTATAGTACCTTTAGCATCATAAGTTAAAGCCACATCATCTTCCATTGTTCTTCCTGCTTCAGGAATATAATGTTCTCCCCTATTAAGAAGAGGTACTTCTTTTGTAGCAAGCGATCTATCCATTTTTATCATTCCCTCCTATTAAAAATGTGGTTAACAAATCGCACTATTTATATATGAAAAATCAACTTTTTTAATAAAAAGAGCTTTGTTATGAAAACAAAGCCCGTTAAAATGTCTGAAAGACGGTTTTATTAGTGCAATTCCCGTCGTTTGTTCTACAATAAAATTTCTTAGAAATTTTATTTGATTACCTTTCTTTATCTTCTGTCTCTGAAGGATCTTCTTTCTTTTTATCCTCATCATCAGGAAAATGACTAAAAAACCTCTTTTCCTTTAAAAGCTCTATGTCTTTACAAGTATAAGAAAAGTTATTTTCATTTATAAAATTTTCAAGTTCTTTATTCCTCATATAAATATATGAAAAATAAAAATTTTCTTAAAAAAAGAGCCGGTAAGGATAAACCTTTGCCGACTCTAAAAAAAAGAGAGTCATTATATATATATTTAAAAATATTCATTAAACCATTATCTGAATGTTCTGTCTTTCTAACTGGTTTTTTACAGACTCTAAACGGGGAGCTGTTCTGCAGGCTTCCTTTAATACCTTAGGAAGCTTTACTTCCGATTCTGCAGCATATATTGCAGATGCATATAACAGGTCATCTCCCTTTGTGACCTTTATGGTAACAGGAACACGACCTGTTCCGGATGTTTTATCTGCATATTGTATCTCTATTCTTATATCTTCAGTCATTGTTCCTCACCCCTTTCTAAAGGAATTTATTAAACAAAACATTTGTTTAAAACAATTGTTCTATACTTCTATTAAAAATATAACATATATAAAAATATTTGTCAAATTTTTGTATATATTGCACAAATTTTTATTAACATAATAAAAAAGGAGAGCCTAAAACTCTCCTTTCTGTTTAATATATTATTATTTTTATTATACTTCGGGTTCTAAATCATCTTTAGATATATCTTTTTCAATGATATCTATAAGTTCATTTATTTTTACCCCTTTTCCAAGTGTTTCAGAAGTAGAAAAGATATCATAATTCTGGTTTTCTATAGGTTCTTCGGTATTAAACTGCAGGATAAGAAAGCTTTTATCTGTACCCTCTAAGAATACCTCTACGGTTCCGAAAGGATCCGACATTATCTTCCTTAAATCATTATCAAGATTTTCTTTTGTTATGTTAAAAACCCGGCTCATTTAACATCTTTCCTCCTCTTCTTCATTTTTTTTTACTTCTTCTTTTTCCTTGCCGATAACCCCGAGATCAACTTCACATCCGTAATTTACCGATCCTCCTCCGACTATCTGCTTGAAATCAGCCTTAAAATCAGGATCTTCGTACTTTTCCCACATCTGGTCAACTACCGCCTGAGGAACATATCCGGCAATTTTTTTATTCCAGCTTACTTCAACGGAATTAAGTTCTTTTCCTACCTCCGGCTTAAATATCCCTTTTGTACATTTAAGGGTTATTTCATCCTTTGTTTCAGCCATCTGTTTTAAGATATCCTGTCTTTTTGTACCGTCGGGATTATCTTTTGAAGTTCCTGCAAGCCTTATAATATGATGCTCATTTACAAGCTCATCCAATCCGAATTCTTTCTGAAGGAAATTAATGTTTTCTTCATATTTCTTAGAACCCGTAAGCCGTATGTTATTCATATCGTTTTTGCTTATATATCCGGTCTTTACGATTATTTTAAGACTGTCTTCTGAAAGGGAATTTATACAGGATTCCACAAATGAAATCTTAAAATCCTTTGTCATAAGTGAAGGAAACTCAGGCATTTTCTTAAGGCAGTCTTTTGCAATATTTGCAATCCTTTCATTTTCATTTATCTTTAAATCTGCTGAAAGATAAGGGCTTTCATCAACAAACTCATTAATGCTTTTTGCCAAAGATGATGCCCTTACGACAATATTTGCATTTTCAAGTATAATATCAGTTTTTTTCCTTAACTCAATTATGCCCTTAAAGAAGTTTATGGCTTCATCTGCCCTTGAAAATTTAAAAGGAGCATCTTTTCTTTCATACATATCCTTATAAAGCTCAAGGGTTTCATATTTATGTTTTGCTTCCAAAAAAGCAAAGGGCATTTCCTCTACCACCTCAAGGAAATGTTTATCGGATGTGATCTTATCATATTCCTTTAAAGCATTCTCGTAATGTTCAAAATCCTTCTTATAAGATTCTTTATAACTCATCATTCCAATCCTCCTTTAATAAATTCATCAATATCTGAAAAATCTGCTTTTTCAAGCTGTCCTTCTAACGGTTCTTCCATCATTTTTTTGTTTTCAAACTCATCAAGAAATTCAGCCCATTTTTCTTCATAGACTTCAATTTCTTCTACCTTTTTATCTATAGTATCTGAAATCACTATCTTTGCATTTCTGTCAAGATCAGGGAAATCACTGTAAACAAGCCTTTTATAATCCCTTAAACAGTCTTCTGTTTCCAGTATCTTACTGTAAAGCATACAGTATATTTCATACTCTGAAGCTTCATAATAGCCGAGATTCCTTACCTGCCCATTATAATCAGCCCTTATCAGCCTCTTACTGAATATGGACATATCAATTCCTGTCCAGCGTTTGATTTCCTGCCATATTTCTTTAGGCATTGAAGGAGCTTTTAATTCATTCTCATTACTGTTAACCGCTTTTCCGTTCTCATAATGGATAACTTCTATATTTCCCGGAAAGAACTGCTCTATAAAGAGTCCGGCATCATTTCTTGCCTTTATCATCTTTATTTTTTCTTCTTTGGGAGCATTATTGTCTTTTAATACGCTCCAGTATTTAGAGGGTTCAATTCCTGACCTTACGGCAATTACAAGCTCTAATACTCCACCGTGTTCACCACAGCTCCAGCATTTGAATGTATTCTCATATTTTCCGTAAGTTATAATGTCTGTAGAAGGATTATTATCCTCATGGTTAGGACACGGGCATTTACACTTAAAGTTGCTGTTTGACTTAATTAAATTTAAGCCTAAATTTTCAGCCACAACTTCAATAGGAATAAGAGAATGATCTTTATATACATCAAAGCCATTCTTAAACACTATCTTATCAAATGATTTTTTCTCATTTACTATCACTGATATACAACCTCTTCCTCTGTACTCTTTCCTGACATATAGCCATAAGTTTCCTGCATGGGAGTATGACCTGTTTCATCCCATTTTCTTACTCTTTTTTCTCTCGGACGGTCGATTTCCTTATTTATCGCAGCTTTTTCTGCCAAAACAGATTCTTTGGCTGCCATTCCATAAGTATCATCAACAACAAGGGCAAGGTCATTTATCATATTAAGAGTCATCTCACCGAACTCAATATGAAAATGCTTTACGGAATCATTTGGCAATGTACAGTCAGATGTTTCATATTTAAAGTTATTCTCATCCAGATAGGGCTTTAATTTCTTATAACATTCTTCAGTAATTTCTAAAAACATGTTCTTCCTCCTTAAAATGAATTAGGTATCTATACTTATATATGAAAAAATATTAAAAAAAGACGGCTAAATATTTTTATTAAAACAATAAAATTATTTCTTTTATTTACATAAAAAAGCATAAAAAAAAGACCATTCTTTAAAAGAAATGGTCTTATACATAGGTCTATCGTATTTTAAATCTTTTCAAAGCCCAATATTTTAAGAGTATCTGTATCCCTTAAAACTCCTATTTCACAGAGATTCCTGCCTTTATTTCCGAGTTCTGAATCAATCTTCATTACAGCACCCATGAAATTCTTCCAGTCGTCAAGATGATACTTATCACAGCATATCTTAAGGTTTTCTATCTTCTTAAGGTCTTCTCTTGCCGTAGAATCATATAATATATCAAAAGGAATTCTTTCTACATTCTCAGAAGTTTCAACCGGGTGGAATGAATAAATTATTCCATGTATTATTATATATTCCCTTTTTGAAACGAATTTTTCAATTCCAAGCTCCTTGGCTTTCTTATATATTTTCATATCTTTCTGGGAGCTTTCAGTTATTATGCCCAAAACTCCGTTATTTTTATACCAGAACCTTATATCATTTCCGGGAATGGTAAGATTAGGAGAAATATTATCTACATCCGTGGTATTTTCAGGATCATTTAATAATTCAAAGTAACAGTCATCCTCATAATCCCAGTGTTTATAAGGAGAAATCTTATCCCAAGACTCATCCTCATTTTCCCTTAACCAGTAACTGTCAAAGAGTGAAACCATATTCTTGGATTTAAAGATATCGGGACCATAAAATGCTTTTATGGGGGCTATATCCTTTCTTGTCCTTCCGATACACCTCCCTAACATCCACCTCTGTAAGCCTATCTTTAAATCAGACTCATTTTCTGAATATATACAGGGTAATAAGTCGTTTCTGCAGATATCCGTTATATTGCTTATAAATCCCCTTTTATCTATTTCAACTACAGCAACAAGGTCGTCTTTATGCATTATTTCCATTCTCATAATATAACTCCTTATAATAAAATAGAGTCACAAACTCTAAAGAGTTTGTTTAACAATAAAATTCCTTTGGAATTTTATTTGAGTACCGGGAAGTCTCCAAATAAAAATCTTTGTGACTCCCAATACTTATATATGAAAAATAATCTTTTTTTTAATTTTAATTTAGCCAAGCTCATTATTTTCATTTGCAAGGCTTAATGCATCATTTCTTGTTGCAAGACCGTTTTTAAGAGCCTCTTCAAACTCTTTATCTTTTTCTTTATTTATAGAGTCTTCTATCGGTCTAAATCCATTTACGCTATATCCCTCACTGTATTTATCATTTGCAGGTCTGTAGTTTATTTTAAATATGCCCTTATCAGCCTTTATTTCCTCCCTAAAATTGATAGCCGTTATTATATTATGCTTACTATCCATAAGCGTATAAATATAATAATCAGTATCATTTTTAGAGGTTTTCTTTACAGAAGAGACCACAACAGCAGGAACTTCAACCACCTGCTCATCGTCTTTCCTGAAAGTATCAAAGGTAGTCACCCCATGTTTTGTAAGCTTATCTGCCTCATCATATACACTGAAAGGAAATCCCAGTATATCAAGTTCATATTTTCTGTATTTTGCAGTATCTTCTATGGAATCCCCCGTAACTTTAGACATCTGGGACATTTCAATTTTACCGGCAGACCTTAATTCTTCTCTCTTTGCAAAGAAGTCCTCTTTTACATTTTCAGCTTCCCTTTCTTTTTCAATAAGGATATTGCTTAATTCTGTATCATTATCTTTAAGTTCTTCCTTTATATCTGATATTTCCTCCAAGAGTTCCCTGTAATGATCTGTCTTTTCAGATAAATCTTTTACCATTTCCCCATAATTATCAAGCCATTCAAGCATAAGGGTTCTTGATCCTGATACCCTATCCTTTTCTTCATATTCAGCCTTTGTCTTCCAGCATTTATCAAACATTCCGAGCTTAATAAAGGTTGCTACAGCACTTAAGGACACATCAGGATTATTTAATATGAAATCCATTATAGAACACCCTATTTTACCATTATAATTCTTATAAGACTGTCCCTTAATATTTCCATAGCCTATACGGATGTTTTTACCCTCTGCATAGAAATCATCCTTACTCTTTCCTATAACAGGAGGAAGTATGTTTATTCCCATACTCTTCATTTCATTCATATATTTAGCTATGGGATTTTCTGTTCCCGCACTGTCCTTCATTTCATTTGAAAGAGAAGCCTTATAAAACTCCACAGGATAATAAAGCTTCTGATATGCAGTAAATACAGAAACTAAAGCATAGGCTGCGGCGTGAGACTTATTAAAGGCATATTTTGAAAATTCAACAAGCTTATCAAATAAAAGCTCTGCTTCTTCTTCAGTTAAACCTGCCTCAACACAGCCCCTTATTCCTCTTTCAGGATCTCCATGTATAAAGAAAGGTTTTTCTTTCTTTAAAGGTTCTTCCTTTTTCTTTGACATATATCTACGGACATTATCAGCATCAGCTAATGAATATCCTGCTATCTTCTGGAAGATATGCATAACCTGCTCCTGATAGATAGGAACGCCGTATGTAGGAGCAAGTATCTCCTGAAGGATAGGATTTTCTATATTTAAAGTCTTTTCCGGAGCCTTATTATGCTCAGGATCCTCTAAATGCCTTTTTGTCTCGATTATTTCAGGAATAAAAGCTAAAGGTCCCGGACGGTAAGCTGCCACAAGAAGAATTATATCCTCAAAACATGTGGGTTTGAAGTCCTTCATCATTTTCATCATGCCGGGGCTTTCAACCTGAAAGATACCAAGGGTTTTACCGGCTGAATATATCTTTTCATATATGTCTTTATCATTAAGGATCTTTTCTACCTCTTTAGGGTCTGAAATCCTTGTATCATTAGTCTCCTGCATTATCCTTGTTATAACGGATAAGTTCTTTATATTAAGCAGATCCATCTTAAGGAGACCTAAATCTTCAGCCTGAGGATAAAGACACTGGGTTGTAGCTTTCTTATTCTTATCATTCCAAGCAAGGGGGATTACATCCCTTAAAGGATCTCCGGATATAAGACAGGCGCAGGCGTGCATTCCAAGGGTAGCAGGGATTCCGGCTATATCTACTGCTCTCCTTACCATTTCCTCTTCTGTCTCATTAAAACGGTGATCCTCAATCATATCCTGTAAGGCTTTTGTACCTCTTTCAGGGTGATTGGTCATGCTTATGTCTTTTTCCTTTACATAGGCATCAAATAATTTTGATATCCTTGCTTTTGTAGCAAGAAGTTCTGTCTTTTTCTCTAAAACTTTAGCCTTAAGTTCCTTATTACAAGCCTTTTCATAGTCTTCTAATTCATCAGGAGAAAGAGTTTTGCTCTTTTCTTCAAGTTCTGAAGAAAGTTTCTTAGCTTCTTCTTTTTCATACTCCTTAAGCATATACTGTTGCATTACAAGGATAGCGCCTTTTCCGTGCGTATATGACTTAGTAGCAACTTTTGATACACATTCATCTCCATAACGGGCTTTTATATACTCATAAACCCTTTCCCTTATATCATCCTTAAAATCGGAGTCAATATCAGGCATAGTCTGTCTTGAAGGATTTAAGAATCTTTCAAAAAGCAGACCATATTTAAGAGGATCAAGTTCTGTGATACCTAAAAGATAACCACATAAAGAACCCGTAGCAGAACCCCTTCCCGGTCCAATGCCCATACCTATCTTAGGAATGTTTCTTTCCTTTATATATTCTTCAAGCCCTTCTATGGATAAAGGAGCATTATCAATCTCTTCCTGTGTACGAAGATAACCAAGAAGTCTTCCATACTTAAGATAATCCTGAACAATAAGATGATATCCGGAAAAGCCCATTGACTGTATTATGCCTACCTCATAGTCTATCCTTTCCCTGTAGCCTTCGGGTAAGCCGTCAGGGAAACGCCATAATACACCCTTTTCAACCTCTTCCTTAAATTTATCATCCTCATTCTTACAGAACTTAGGATAATGGTTTACTCCGTCAATGGAAATTTTAGGAAACTCTATATGACAGTCTTTTAAGAAGGGTTTAATGTTTCCTATAGCTGTATCAATTATCTCTTCCTTACTGTAAACACGACCGGATTTATCCGTATGGTCACAAATATTTTTAAGAAGGATCTCTCTTAATTCTTCATCCGACTTAATTCCGTATTCTTCTTCATCACCACGGTTATCTTCTATATTCTTAAATCTCTTAAATCTTTCAACTCTTCTCTTTATTACAGACTTATCCCATGTTTCGGATCCTTTATAATCCCCGATATGTGTATCGTTTGAAGTAATGAAATTAGTATTTCCTACATCCAGTGCAAAGTCTATCAATTTATTATAAGTAATCTCCTCAAAAGGAAGAGTATGGTTTTGTATTTCAAAGAAGAAATTCTCTTTTCCGAAGATTTCCTCTAACTGTCTGTATTCTTCTTTAGCGTCGTTATATCTTTCTTCTTCTGTTGCCTGATAATCAGTTAATTTCTTCTCTGCTTCAAGCATTTTACCCATCTTTTTCCCGATTTTTTCAACTTCTTTCTTAGCTAAAGCAGCTATGTCCCTGTTATCGGAAAGATAACGCTTATTTTCCATATATTTCTCAAGCTTCTTATCGTATTCATTAAGAAGTGTTTCATCTCCGGTTTCCTTATAAACCCTCTTTGCTTCTTTCTTTTCAGAAGCATCAGGTTTCTTTATTTCTTTCCTGCTTAAATATTCTTCAAGAAAGGCTTTCTGTTCCTCATATCTTTTATATACTTCTTCTCCCCCGACCTTATGCTTTTCTTTTTCAAACTTTTCATTTAAAAAATATTCCTGCATTCCAAGGTCATAGCAGAATACTCCACCTGCACAGGCTGTAGTTGCAAGGACATTGCCCTTACGGATGTTTTTCTTAAGGTTATCCATGGTAACAAGAGGCGTTAAATATTCAGAATCTTCCCTGCTTGCAGCTGATACCTTTGTATTCCTTGAAGAATCCGATATTACACGGCAGAGATCTACATAGCCGTCATAATTCTTGGCTACTAATATCATATGCTTGCTCTTCTGTTCATTTCCTTCTTTAGGAAGACCGTTAAAATATATCTCAACACCGGGAATTACCTCAAAATCTTCAGGTATTTTCCCGTCTTTCTTAAGACCTGCGACAATACCTTTTAAATCCTCATAGGCAAACATTGATCCATGACCGGTTAATGCTACCTTTTTAGCTCCTCTTTTTACAAAGTTAAGAACCCATTCAGTAAGGTCATTTCCTGTATCAAACATGTCTTCTGCATGGGTGTGAACCGATCCATACATCTCTTCCTTTATCTCTATAACAGGCTTTTCTTCTGCCTTTTCCTCTTCCTTTCCCTCTTCCTTTTCCCTAAGATGTCCTTCAATAAGCTCTTTTTCAGTAATTTCCCTTATATTACAGCCGATCTTTTCATTTAGATATCTCGCTAAAAGATTTCTATGACAAAAATTCTCACTTGTTTCATAACAGCATAAAGCTATGATCTTATCCGGATCATTCAAAGGATCTTCTACTCCTGTTAATTCAGAAAGCTCATGCATGAAAGCATCTGTATCAATTTTGCTTAAGACATCTTCTTCATATCTTTTAGTATATTCTTCCTCAGAAATAGTCTTACTCTTATAGTCATGTAATATTTCCGGAGTAGGAGCAACACTTTTAAGCTTAAGCCCCTTATACCAATCAGGCTCATTTCTTGAAATACTTATAGGAATAACATTCTCTGATACTTCCGTGTTTTTATTTGAAATATTTGA